>Ga0207648_10001299_pt1 | contig 27833 bp, 23 predicted proteins | sample KBSMisM32_FD_184310 | JGI IMG/M metagenome (GOLD analysis project Ga0207648, IMG submission 184310) | Miscanthus rhizosphere microbial communities from Kellogg Biological Station, Michigan, USA - KBS Miscanthus M3-2 (SPAdes) (version 2) | ecosystem: Host-associated > Plants > Roots >... | reverse complement strand
TTCGGCATCGCCTGGCCGTTCCTGACGCGCGTCGGATCCCCGGATCGGGTCACCGCAGCCCACGTCCTTTCCTGGGCCCACGGAGTCGTGCCTCGGGTCGCGAACAGTCGTCGGCCACCGTGGGCGCACGCATCGCGTGCGTGTCGAGCTACTACCGGTTCCTGATCCGGATGAGCCTCTCGACGTCGAACCCGTGCGACGCGCTCGAGCGGCCGCGCAGCGTGGCAGCGGTCCCGCGCGGCTATAGCACCGAGAAGGTGCGCGCCCAGCCAAACCACACCCGCGATATCGTCAAATGGCAGGCGACCATGAACCGCCTCGACGAGGAGGAGCGCATCGCTCGGGAGCCCTCGGGCGCTCAACCACTGACGGCGGGGGAAGTGCTGGAGTACGCCCGCTCCCTACCGCGACTCTGGGCGGAGGCGGGGTCGAGCGGCCGTCAGGCTCTGACACAGGCGCTATTCGGACGGCTGGACGTCCTCGGTATCAGCACCTCGAGTTCGAACTCAGCGCAGACGCACTCGACCTAGGTTTGGACACGGCGTTGCCGCACACGATCGAACTCGACCACGAGGTCGGTGAGTTTGGTCGGGGCGAGAGGATTTGAACCTCCGACTTCATCGTCCCGAACGATGCGCGCTACCAGGCTGCGCCACGCCCCGACCGAGGTGCTCGTTGTACAGAGCCTGCGGATGATAGCAAAAGGCCCGGCGGACCGGCGGGAGCCGGCACGCCGGGCCTGGCCCAGGAGCAAGATCTAGTTCGGGGTCAGCCAGACCGGGTAGTCGCGGATGTCCTGCGGGCTGCCATCCTGCGCGGAGCCGAAGTAGACCCGGAGGGTCCCGTACTGCGCCTTCGGGACGTCGTACTGCAGCGTGACATCGAACGTGCCACGGCACCCGGAACCGCAGGTGGCCATCGCCTGCTGGTCCACAAGGCTCTTGCCCGAGCCATCGAGGAGGGCCACCCGGAAGGTGGCCTCGAAGACGTTGGCATTCCCGGTGATCCGTGCCGGGTTGCCGGCCGCCGCACCGAATGCCGGTCGGTCGACGAAGATCGACGGCAGCTGGGCCTCGAAATCCTTCCGGGTCTGCGGGCCGTCGAGGACGATCCCTTCCGACCCGAACGTCGTGACCGTGGTGCCCTCGACCTGGAACAGCACCGAGCGCACGGTCGGAAACTGGGTCAGCGTGTAGGTGACCTGACCGAGTCGATAGGCGGCCGACGTGCTCCCGCCTCCGGACTCGAACTCGCTCGAGAAGTCGACCGTCGCGACCCCATTCTTGATCGCGATCCCGAGCAGCTTCGTCCCGGATGGGATGCCGGTCGATAGCTGGCTGTACTTGGCGAGGACGGCGTCGGGGTCGAGCAGAGCTTGCATCGCCGACCGCGCGACGCCGGTCGACTTCGGCACCACCCGAAGGGTCGGGACGAGCCCCTCGACGCCCTGTGCGCCATCGAGGACGTAGTACGCACGGACAAGCATCGTCTCAGCCGGCGTCGACGGCGACGCCGAGGGCTCGCCACTCGCCGGCGTCGACGGCGACGACGAAGGCGACCCGGACGGCGACGCCGACGGTGAGGGCGGGATCGACGGCGTCTCGTCGGACGGGCCCGGTTCGATCGACGGTGCCGTCGTCGGCGGGACGGTCGGCACGGGACCCAGGCCACCCGAGGTTGTGCAGGCGGCGATGAGGACGAGGAGTCCGGCAAGGGCCGGGATGAGAGCGCGGCGACGGTGGCCGGTCATGACGGATGGGCTCCGGATGCGGTGATCAGGTCCGGATCGTCGTCCGGCTATGTCGCAGCGGCATCGCCCGAAGGTAACGATCGGGCAACGTCCTTCGGCAGGATCAGCTCGAGTCGGAGGCCCCCGCCATCGCGGTTCATCGCCTGCAGGTAGCCGCCCATCAACGCTGCGTGCTCGGCGGCGATGGCCAGCCCGAGCCCGGAGCTGCCGCCCGATCGCGACGGGTCGACCTTCGTGAACCGGTCGAAGATCATCTCGAGACGGTCCTCCGGGACACCTGGTCCACGATCCGTGACCGCGATCACGATCTCATCCTCCGGGTTCGGATCCACTTCGATCTGGACGTCCTTGTCGTCGGCGTGCTCGTGCGCGTTGTCGAGGAAGTTGGCGATGATCCGTTCGAGCCGGCGTGGATCGGCGTCGATCACGACCGGCTTGGCCGGCGCCTGGAATGTCGCCTTCGGCGAGCGAGCGGCCCGCACGGTCTCGATCAGCTTCCCGAGGTCGACCTTCTCGACGGTCACCTCCTCGGCGTTGGCGTCGAACCTGGAGAGCTCCATCAGCTCCTCGACGAGATCGCGCAGGCGGCCCGTGTCGTTGACGACCAACTCCGCGGTCCGACGGGTGTCTTCCGGCAACGCATCGAGGTGCTCGCGCAGGATCGAGGCCTCGGCGACGAGCGCCGTCACCGGCGTGCGCAGCTCGTGTGAGACGTCCGCCACGAACCGGCGGTTCTGATGCTGGGCGACCTCCAGCCGCCGGATCGACTCGGCGAGCGTGTCGGTCATCCGGTTGAACCGGTCGGCCCACGTCCCGAACTCGTCATGTGACGTGACGGGCACTCGCGCAAGCAGGTCGCCGCGCTCGATGCGCTCTGCGGTCCGGCCCGCCTCCTCGATCGGGGCGAGGATGCCGCGCGCGAGTGTTCGGGCGGTGATCAGGGCCACCAGGATGAGCACGGCCGCGCCGGCGAGCATCACGATCCGCAGCTGCCCGACGGCCTGCGAGATCTCGGCGACGTCCCGCACGAAGTAGACCGCGATGTCACCGCTTGGCGCGAGACCGCCCACGACCAGCGATGGGGCACCACCGACGTCGAGCCAGGCGTATGCGAGCTCACCACGCCCGACCCGCGCCGGGACGTCGGGCGGCAATCGCTGCAGGAGATCCGAGAGCGCGTCGCTCGACTTGACGGTCTCCCCCGCCCCGAGATCGATCAGCGACTCCACATTCCGGCGGCGGAACGTATCCGTCAGGCCGCTCCTGATCACGTCGTCGATCGTGGGCTCGTCGGGAAGCTGGCGACCCGGGACGGTGACGGTGAGGTCGAATGTCGCCTGGGCAGCGGCGTCGGAAAGCGCCTGCTGGTGGAGGCGCGCGTCGACGAACGCGGTCGCGCCGACCCCGAGCACGATCGAGGTCGCGGCCACGAGCAGGACCAGCGCCCCGGCCAGTCGCGCTCGGACCCCCCGCGGCCAGCGCATTCGCGCCCTCCTCAGCGTGCGGCCTTGTAGCCCGCCCCGCGGACCGTGAGGATCAGCTCGGGCGCGCTCGGATCGGTCTCGATCTTGGCACGGAGCCGTCCGATCGCGACGTCGACGAGGCGCGAGTCACCGAGATAGTCATACCCCCAGATCCGGTCGAGGAGGACGTCGCGGCCGAGGACCTGTCCTGGGTGGCGGGCGAGGTCGACGAGCAGGTCGAACTCCGTTCGCGTGAGCTGGATCTCCTCGTCGCTGCCGTCCCGCTTGACGCTCCGACCCTGGAGATCGATCAGCAGCGGACCGAGCCGCAGCGGCGTGCTATCCACGGCCGCCTCACCGGGTCCGCCGCTCCCGCGTCGCAGCGCAGCGCGGACCCTGGCCACGAGTTCGGGCACCTCGAACGGCTTGCGGACGTAGTCGTCGGCCCCCGCCTCGAGACCCACCACGACATCGATGGTGTCGGCGCGCGCCGTGAGCATCACGATCGGCACCGTGGAGGTACGCCGGATCTCTCGTGCCACCTCGAGGCCGTCCATCCGTGGCAGCATCACGTCGAGGAGCACGAGATCGATGCCACCGGCCCCGAACCGATCGAGCCCGGCCCGCCCATCGTCCGCGGCCTCGACCGTGAACCCGGCATTCCGCAGGCCGATCGCGGTGACCTCCCGGATCGATGGGTCGTCCTCGACAAGCAGGATCGTGGCGTCCACGGCGGGGAGTATGCCCTAGGCCTCGAGACCCTCCACGCGTTCGTCGGGCATGGGACGCTCGGGGCGTTCGGTCCGGATCGGCAGCGTGGCGAGCGCGGCAAGCAGGAACGACACGGCCATCAGCCCGAAGACGACCGGTACACCCACGTCCTCACCGAGCTGCTCGATGACCGTGCCGTAGACCGCCGTCCAGAGGGAGCCGACGCCGAATGCCAGCGTGAAGTACAGGGCGTACGCCGCGTCGCGGTTCTCGGGTGGCGACATGTCGGCGAGGAGCGCCTGCAGCTGGGGCGACTCGGCGAACGAGAACAGCCCCATCACCACGATGCCCGCCCACAACCAGATGAGCGATGACCCGGCGAAGATGAAGATCCCGAAGCCGATCGCGCCGCCGAGATAGGCGGCGATGATCAGCGGCTTGCGACCGAACCGGTCGGACAGCCAGCCGGCGAGGAGCGGCATCGGCACGCTGAAGATGATGAGCGCGCCGTACATCGCGCCAGACGTGCCCTCGTCGAGGCCGAGCACCCGCGTCAGGTAGATCAACGCGAACAGGTTCACGACGCCCAGCCCGCGCCCGCCACCGCCCAGCACCGAGGTCAGGAAGACCCACCGCATGTCGCGGTCGGCAAGGACGCGTTTCAAACCATCGACGCTGCTTCCACCGGCCCGGGCAGCTGCCCGGTCGGTGCCGCTCTCCCGCACGAGCGCCAGGATCAGCAAGGCGATCACGGCAGCCGCCACGCCGAAGACCACCGACACGCCGCGCCAGCCGATCAACGCGATGAGCGGCGTCCCGATGATGGCGATGAGGACCGTGCCCATGTTCCCGCCGGCGATATGGGCGCTGATCGCGAACCCGCGTCGTTCCGGGGTGTATTGCTCGGCGAGGAGCCCGTTGCCGACCGGATGCTGTGGCGACCCACCGATCCGCGCCGCGACGTTCGGGATCGCGAACGTGATGAAGCTCGTCGCCAGTGACATCGCGGCGAACCCGCCGCCGAACAGGAGACCACCGGCCGTGAGCAGCCGCTTCCGCGATACGTGCCTCGTGAGCTCGGCGTAGCTCAGCTGCACGAGCCCCGACGCCAGCGACCCGAACGCCGCGAGGAACGCGACGGATTGCACCGTCACACCGAACTCGTCGATGATCGCGAGGAAGATCAGCGGCAGCAGGACGGCGAAGGCGTGGTTGACCGCGTGGGCGGCCGACAACAGGCCAAGCGACCGGCCCGGCCGGACATCCATCACGCGCCAATCTTGCCGGAATCGGTGCCGTATCCTTGGCCCGTTCCCGTACGTCCGGAGGTCTCGATGCCGACCGTCCTCATCGTCGACGATGAGCAGCACATCCGGTTGCTCATCGAGCAGACGCTCGAGGAGCTCGAGGACGAGGGCGTCGAACTCCTGACCGCCGCCGACGGCGAACAGGCGCTCGACGTGGTCGCTAATCAGCCACCGGATCTCGTCTTCCTCGACGTGTCGATGCCGAAGGTCGATGGCTTCGAGGTCGCCCGGACGATCAAGGCCGACCCGGCCCTTGCGGGTACGACCGTGATCATGCTCACGGCGCGGGGCCAGGCTGTCGACCGCGAGGAGGGCTTTGCCGCCGGAGCGAACGAGTACCTGACCAAGCCCTTCGATCCCGACGACCTGCTGGCACGCGCGCGGACAGCTCTCGGCCTCTGATGGGTCCCGCCGAGCTCCGCCGGCTCATCGTCCGGCACCGCCACGTCGCCCCGATGCTGTCCGTACTCCTCGCCGGGACCGACGCGCGGGTGACCATCACTGACGTCGATGGTGAGGTCATCCTCGACCGGCAGGGCCGAGACCCGGGTACCGACGCCCCCGTCGAGCGGCACCCGGTCGTCGTCGAGGGGCAGACGGTCGGTTGGGTCGAGGGCCCGCGTCCGGCGGCCTCGATCGCCGCCGTCCTGTCGTACGCCGCCTCGCGCGAAGTCGACAAGCGCGCCCTCGCCGCCGAGGCGCTCGATCGCTACCGGGAGCTGAGCCTCATCTACGAGCTCGCCGAATCGCTCGGGGCGACGCTGGAGGTCGATGCCGTCGCATCGGTCGCCGCGGAGGAGGCCGGACGGTTGCCGTCCGGAGGAGAAGGGTTCGTCGTGCTGCTCGACGGCGAGGAGGGCGAGCGGCTCTCCGGCGGCCTGCTCGGATCGATCATGGCTGGCGACCCCGAGATCGTGAACGATGTGGCGGCGGATCCGCGGACGTCCGAGGCGGAGCGGGGTATCGCCTCGCTCGTCGCCGCACCGCTGCGGGTCCGCGGGGAACGCATCGGGGTCATCGGCACGGCATCGTCGAGCCCGGTCGAATACAAGGCCTCTGACCTGAAGGCGCTAACGGCCATAGCGGCGCTCGCCGCGCCGACCCTCGCCCAGGCAGCTGCCCACGAGGCGTCGCTCCGCAGCCGATGACGCTCACCCCCGAGGCGCTCGCTGAGCAACGGCTCGCCGAGCTCATCACGCTCAACGAGCTCGGGCTCGTCGTGAGCTCGACGCTCGATCGCGACGAGCTCATCGAGCGGGCACTGCAGGCGGTCACGCGCCATCTGCGGTTCGACCGAGCGCTGATCATGCTCGTGGACCCGGCACGGAACGTGCTGACGGACGGCCGGTCGATCGGTGGCAGCTCGGAGATGGCGGCACGGATCGCCGAACTGGAACTCCCCGTCGATCTCGAGGATGGGTTGCTGAGCCGCATCGCCCGGTCCGATGGACCGCTCCTCTTCCGCGACGTCGATCAGGACACGGACGAGGCCAACCGGGAGTTCGCCCGGCTCCTCGAGGTCAGCTCGTTCCTTGGCACGCCGCTGGTCACGAAGGGACGCACGGTCGGGGTCCTCGCCGTCGACAATCGTCTGACCGGTCGTGACGTCATGCCCGGCGACGGCCCGCTGCTGTACACGGTCGGGAGCCTGCTCGCCGGCGGTCTGGAGAACGCCCGCCTCTACGCCGAGCTCGAGGAGCAGAAGGGCGTCCTCGAGCAGCGCGTCCTCGAGCGCACGGCCGACCTCGTCGAAGCCCGCCAGGCAGCCGAGGCAGCAACGGAGGCGAAGAGCCGGTTCCTGTCGAACGTCAGCCACGAGCTGCGCACACCGCTCACCTCGGTGGTCGGGTTCTCGAAGCTCATCTCGAAGCGCCTGACCGACGTCGTCTACCCGGCCATCGGGCCCAACGAGGATCCAAAGCTCGAGCGGGCGATGCGCCAGGTGACCGACAACCTCGCGATCATCGTCGAGGAGGGTGAGCGGCTGACCGCGCTCATCAACGAGACGCTCGACCTCGCCAAGATCGAGGCCGGCCGGGTCGACTGGCGCTCCGAGCCGGTCGACGTCGGCGACGTGATCACGCGTGCCTCGGCGGCGACTGCATCGCTCTTGCGACCAGACTCGGGCCCGAAGCTGGTGATCGAGGTCGAACCCGACCTGCCGTCGATCATCGGTGACCGCGACCGCCTGATCCAGGTCGTCATCAACCTGATCTCGAACGCCGTGAAGTTCACGCCCGAGGGCTCGATCACGATCGTCGCCTGGCATGAACCGGAGGGCGGCTGGGTCCAGGTCGCCGTGTCGGACACCGGCATCGGCATCGCCGGGGCCGACCTCGACAAGGTCTTCGAACCGTTCGCCCAATCCGCCCAGGGCACCACCGCCATCCGCGGCACCGGCCTGGGCCTACCGATCTGCCGTGAGATCGTCGAACACCACGGCGGCCGCCTCTGGCTCCAGAGCCGCGTGGGCGCCGGCTCGACGTTCCAGTTCACACTGCCGATCTAGGGCGGCGCGCCGGCCACGACCGGGTGCCGGTCAGTGCTTGCGCGGTCGCTCGTACAGCGCGGCGTGTGGGTCCTCGTGCTGGCCTTGGCCGGCTTTGGCCGACTTCTTCGGGAGAAGGACGAGGGCGAACAAGGCGAACGGCCCGAAGATGATCGCCGCGATCGCCCATGGCCACGCGCCGCGGCCGTAGGTCGGAGCCAGACGGTAGGCGTAGATCGCGCACACGACCCAGACCACGGCGCCCAGGATGAATAGCCCGGTACCGAGCAGAAACGGATCCATCGAGCGTCCCCTCCCTAGGAACCTTGCCTAGAACTCGTCGAGGTAGCGCTCGACCTCCCAATCGGACACCTGGGTCCGGTACTCGTCCCATTCGGAACGCTTGGCATCCACATAGTGATTGAAGATGTGGTCGCCGAGTGCGTCGCGGATGACTTCGTCGCGCTCGAGCTCATCGAGCGCTTCACCCAGGGTCCCGGGCAGCTCCCGGATGCCCTTCTCGGCGATCCGGGCGGCGTCCATCTCGAAGAGCGACTCCTCGACCGGCTCGGCCAGGGTCATCCCCTTGTCGACGCCATCGAGACCCGCGGCGATCATCGCCGCGAACGCCAGGTACGTGTTCGACGACGGATCCGGGCAGCGCACTTCGCAGCGCGTACCTTCGATCGACTTGCCGGGCGACACCATCGGCACGCGGATGAGCGCGGAGCGGTTCGTGCGACCCCAGGTCAGGTAGGTCGGCGCCTCGTAGCCCGGGACCAGCCGCTTGTACGAGTTCACCAGCGGCGCAAGCACGGCGATCATGCCGCGCGCGTGCGCGAGGATCCCGGCCATGTACGAGCGCGCGACATCCGACAGCCCGTACGGATTCGTCGTATCGGCGAACGCGTTCCGGTTGTCGGCGATCGAGTAGAGCGACTGGTGGGTATGCATCCCGGAGCCGTTGATCCCGTGGATCGGCTTGGGCATGAACGTCGCGTACAGGCCGTGCTGCTGGGCGATCGCCTTGAGCGCGAACTTGAAGGTGATCGCGTTATCGGCGGTCCGAAGCGCGTCGGAATACTCGAAGTCGATCTCGTGTTGGCCGACGGCCACCTCGTGGTGGGCGGCTTCCACCTTGATGCCGAACGCTTCGAGCGCATCGACCATGTCCTGGCGGATCTCCTGCGCGAGGTCCGTCGAGAAGTCGAAGTAGCCGGCCTGGTCGTGCGGTAGCGGTTCGATGGCGCCGTCCTCGCCCCGGCGGAATAGGAAGAACTCGAGCTCGGGTCCCGTGTTGACGATGTAACCGAGCTTCTGGGCGCGCTCGACCTGGCGACGCAGGATCCGCCGCGGGTCGCCGACGAACGGCTCGCCATTGGGTGTGAAGACGTCGCAGATGACCCGCGCCGTCCCCCGCGGACCCGACCCCGGCTGCCACGGGATCTCTGCGAACGTGTCCATGTCCGGCATCAGGTACTGGTCGGACTCGGCGATCCGGGTAAAGCCCTCGATCGACGATCCGTCGAACCACGTCCCGTGCTTGACCGAACCCTCGAGCTGGTGGATCGGGATCGTGACGGCCTTGACGTGGCCGATGATGTCGGTGAACTGCAGCTGGATGAAGCGGATGCCGCTCGACCTCGCGGCGTCGATCTTGGCGATGGCGTCAGCGTTGGTCTCGGGGCGGGTGGCGACGGTCAACGGGGCCTCCTGGGGCTGTTCCGGACATTCGACGGGTGGAGAGCAAGGATACGCCCGGTCGCTCTCGCGACCGGGCGTGATCGGTTCGACTGGGAGTCTCTACATCTCGCTGTAGAGGTAGAACTCGTACGGGTGCGGCCGGAGCTGGACCTCCTTGGCGCCGGCCCGCTTGAAGTCGAGCCATGCGTCCACGACGTCCTTCGTGAAGACGTCGCCGCGATACAGGAACTCCTGGTCGGCCTCGAGGGCGTCGAGCGCCTCCTCGAGCGATCCCGGCGTCCCAGCGATGCCGGCCTTCTCCTCGGCGCTCAGCTCGTAGATGTCGGCGTCGACCGGAGCGGGCGGCTCGATCTTGTTGATGACGCCATCGAGTCCTGCGAGCAGCTGGGCGCTGAACGACAGGTACGGGTTGCACGTCGGGTCGGGCGAGCGGAACTCGAGCCGGCGGGCGCCCGGCGTCGTGAAGTACGTCGGGATGCGGATGCACGCCGAGCGGTTGCGCTGCGAGTAGACGAGGTTGATCGGGGCCTCGTAGCCCGGAACGAGCCGGCGATACGAGTTGGTCGTCGGCGCGGCGAAGGCGAGGACGGCCTTGGCGTGCTTCAGCAGACCACCGATGTACCAGCGCGCCGTGTCGGACAACAGCGCATAGCCCTTCTCGTCGTAGAAGAGGTTCGTCCCGTCCTTCCAGAGGCTCTGGTGGGTATGCATGCCCGAGCCGTTGTCGCCGAAGAGCGGCTTCGGCATGAAGGTGACCGTCTTGCCGGCCGCGTGCGCGACCTGCTTGACGATGTACTTGTAGCGAAGGACCCGATCGGCGGTCTCGACGAGCGTCCCGTAGCGGATGTCGATCTCCGACTGCCCGGGTCCACCCACCTCGTGGTGCTGGACCTCGACGTCGATCCCCGACGCCTGGAGCGCGAGCACCATCTGGCTGCGCAGGTCCTGGAGCGTGTCCATCGGCGGGACCGGGAAGTAGCCCTCCTTGGGCCGTGGCCGGTGGGCCAGGTTCGCCGTGCCGTTGCGACCGGAATTCCAGATGCCCTCGTCGGAGTCGATCTCGTACATCGACTTGTGACCGGAGGTCTCGAAGCGCAGCGAGTCGAAGATGTAGAACTCGACTTCGGGTCCCCAGAACGACGTCGTCGCGATCCCGCTCTCGGTCAGGTAGCGCTCCGCCTTGCGGGCGATGTAGCGCGGGTCGCGGCTGTAGGGCTCACGGCTTCCCGGCTCGACGACGTCGCACGACAGGATCAGGGTCGGGATCTCGAGCGTCGGGTCGACATAGGCGGTCGTGGGGTCGGGCATGAGCAACATGTCCGACTCATGGATGTGCTGGAAGCCGCGGATGCTCGAGCCATCGAAGCCGATACCGTCGATGAACAGGTCTTCGCCGAGATCCTTGACCGGGATGCTGAAATGCTGGGCCTGCCCGGGCAGGTCGACGAAACGCAGGTCGACGATCAGGACGCCGGCCTCTCGGGCCAGCGACAGTACGTCGGAGACGGTCGTGGTGGGTGCTGCGACGCCGCTTGGGATCCGCTCGAGCGTGGTCATCGCGATAGATATCCTCCGTCCGCTTGTGCAACCCGCACCAAAGCGGGCTCGTGCACCTCGGGAGGACACGGTATCAGGCGGATGGGTTGCGGTTCAGTACCGGAGCCGGTGACGCTTCTTGTGCATTTTGCATGACGCGAACCGCGAGCATCAGCGCGACCCGCAATTCGGGGTCCGACAGATCCCAATCGCCACGTGACTCCAGGCGCTGGACCCGGTAGGCGACCGTATTGCGGTGCACGCCGAGCCGTGCGGCCGCATCCGCGAGGCTCGGGGACGACAGGACGGCGGCCAGCGTATCGAGTCGCTCTCGCTGGGTCTCGTCGCGGCCGACCAGGATCGGCGCCAGCAGCTCGCGGGCCTGGCGGACCCCGTCGGGGAGGTTCCGGACGTTGCCCAGCAGCAGGTACGCAGGCAGCCGGGACGCGCGAACGACTCGCGGCGGATCGGGGAGCTGCTCGGCGGCTTCGAGCGTGGCACGTGCCGCAGCTTCTGCCGCCGGTCGGGCGCCGGGTTCGTGGAAGGGGCGGCTCACGGCGACGGTCCGGTCGAGGAACGTCGCGAGGCGGTTCGCTGTTCCAAGGCCATCCGGATCGTCGCTTGGAGCGGCGGCGACGAGCCGGAGCTCGAGGCTCTCGGAGCTGCCGCGCAGCACGAGCCGGCGCGGCGACATGAGCAGGTGCAGCTCGGCGCGCGTCTCCTCGCGCGCGGCGATGTCATCAGGCCCCTCCGCGGAGCGCTGCGTGGCGAGCATCACGACCCACGGCGGCCCATCGGCCGGGAGCGGGTCACCTCGACGCGTCTCCTCCCGGGCCTGACGGACGGCCTCGTCGCGGGCGAGCTCGAGCGCGAGGAGTGCCGCCACCCGTTCCGCGGCGATCCGCTCGAGCTCGTTCGGTGCCTCGTCGCCGAGCAGGATCAGCCTGCCGCCGGGACCCGTCTCCCCGGCCGGTGCCGGGATGTCGACCCGTAACGCTCCTGCGCCGGCGGGTCGTGCGAGGTACCGGGCGACAGCCGCCGCCGCGGTCGGGAGATCGGCCGGGGCATGGACGGCGATCGGATCCCCGCGGCGCCCCTCGATGACGACGGCGCGGCCCAGGAACGCGCCGATCGTCGCGGCCTGCACATCGAGCCCGCGTCCGAGCAGCGCGAATCGCGCGAGTTGCGCCTCGAGGTCCGCGGCGCGTTTGTCGAGCTCCGCCCGACGGTTGACGAGGAAGCCGATGACGCTCCGCTCGAGCAGGACAGGGTCGATGTGACCGAGCTGGAGGGCGGTCAGACCGGCGGTGGTGGCCGCCTCCCCGAGGGCGGTCAGCCGGTCGTTCCCGGCGTCACCCTCGACCAGCAAGACGGCCGGGGCACGCGCCCGGACGAGCGCGACCACGAGATCGTGGAGCTGTGACGAGCCCGGCGCGACGACCGTCAGCGCAGGGGCCGGGATGATGGCGAGATCTCCTGTCTCGAGGGCATCGAAGGCCGGCACGCGCGGCTTGAGGACGCGCACCCAGCCGACCTCGCGCTCGGCACGCTCGGACGACAGCTCCTCTCCGCCGACCGGCCGTGCGGTCGGGAAGAGCGCGCGATGAAGGTCGTGGAGGGTCGTCACACCCCGACGTTACGACGCCGGGGGCGGGGCCGTGACGGGCCGACGGACCGCGACGAGCTCGTCGAGCAATGCGCCGAACTCACGGTCGACGTTGACGTAGCGGTCCGCGCGGAATACGAGCGCGAGATCGCCATCCCTGGTGAGCCTGGCCCAGATCCGGCGCCGGGGTCGATAGAACGTGATCGTGATACCGGCGATCAGGAAGGCGAACGCGGACCAGACCACGCCCTGTCCGGGGTCGCGCTTGGCGATCACCAGTGTGTATTCACCGAAGTCCACGAGCCCGACGCTGATACCCAGCGCATCCGACACCTTGGTGTCCCCGCGGCGCAGCTGGACCGGGTCGAAGTTCTGGACCTGATCCGACCCGTCGGCATTCGTGCCAGTGATGCGATACGGCAGGACGACAAGCACGCCTTCGCCGACGGGATCCTTGGCGAGCAGCAACTGCAGACCGAGGTCCATGCCCGGGACGGCCATCGTCTCGTAGGGATCGCCACCCGCCGATCCGAGCATCGGGACCTTGGCATCCCACAGGGGCGCGCCCGATGCGTCCTTGACGACGATGTGCGGGGCGGGCCCGAACCCGTTCTGGTGGAACGTGTATCCGCCCACCCCGAGCGGGTCGTTGACGCGGATCGTCTTGCGGGCGACCTCCGCGCCGTTCTGGTAGACCGCCAGGTCGGTCGTGAAGTCCGTCGGCATCCCCGTCTCGAAGCCTGGAGCTTCGAAGTCGTTGTTCTTGACGAGCATCAGGTCTGGAGACCCGATGTTCTGGACCGTCCGGGACTCGCCCTCCGGGATGACGAGGCCGAGCTCGTCACCGAACCGCGAGGTGACCAGGCCCGCGATCAGGAACAGGATCAGGCCGAGGTGCGTGAAGAGCGTCGCCAGCTTCGTGTACTGGTGACGGTCGCCATAGACATAGGTCGAGCCGTCTTCGGTGGACGCCTCCTTGACGTGAAACCCGCGCGAGCGGATGACACGGCCGAGATCCGGAGCCGGCACCCCGGTCATCGCCGCGCGGTCCGGCAGCCGCGGATCGAAGAACGGCTCGGGTTGGACCACGCGCACCGCGGACACGTCGCGCCACAGCCGTGGAGTTCGGTCCAGCGTGCAGACCACGATCGATACGACCAGGACGACCAGGGCGACACCGAAGACCGGCGACTTGAAGATGGCGAAGGCGCCCAGCCGCTCAAGCACGTTCACGATGCCCGGCCCGAGGACGGGGTCGTAGCGAGCGTGGATGGTGTCCATCGCTGTCGCGTAGTCGGCAGGCGAGCGCGCGGCGAAGTCGGGCAGCTGTTGGAGCGTCATGCCGACCGCCGCGAGGCTGGCCAGGAAGATGATCTGGACGACCGCGAAGTCGACTGACGTCAGGAGCCGCCAGAGGCCCTGACCGAGCTGGGCGAACGGGTTGGTCGGGGCACGTGCCGCGCTCGTCGCGGGAGCGCCGGCGGCCGCGGCCGGTGTCGCCACGAACGAGACCTAGACGCCGACGGTCTGTGGGCGTCCCGCTCCGCGTGCGACCTCGAGCGCGGTGGCGAAGTCGGCCTGCAGGTCCTCGAGGTCCTCGAGCCCGACCGAGACGCGCAGGAGGCCGGGCGTGATGCCCGACGCAACGAGCTCCTCGTCGGACAGTTGGCGCTGTGAGGTCGACGGCGGGTGGACGACGAAGGTGTGGACGCTACCGAGCGACGCGGTCAGCTCGGGGAGTGCCATCGAATCGATGATCGCCTGGCCGCCCTCCCGGCCGCCTTCCACCTCGAAGGCCAGCATCCCGCCCGCGACACCGTCGCGGAACTGGCGGACGGCGACGTCATGCTGCGGATGACTCGGGAGGCCTGGGTACAGGACGCGGACCACGCCATCCTGACGCTCCAGCCAGGCCGCGAGTGCCGCCGCATTCCGCGCGTGCCGCTCCATCCGGACGCCGAGGCTCAGCAATCCTCGAAGCACGAGGAACGCGTCGAACGGACCGACCGTCCCGCCCGTGTCGTTCTGGAACGCCTCGACGGCGCGGACGAGGTCCGACCGCCCCGCGACCACACCGGCGATGACGTCACTGTGCCCGCCTAGGAACTTCGTCGCCGACTCGAGCACGAGATCGGCGCCCAGCTCGAGCGGGCGGCAGACATACGGGGTCGCGAACGTGTTGTCGACGATGTAGATCGCGCCGTGTTCGTGAGCCATCCGAGCGACCGTGGCGTGATCGGTCACGACCGTGGTCGGGTTCGCGATCGTCTCGGCGTAGACGACCTTCGTCGGAGCTTCGGCGATGGCCCGGTCGACCGTGGCGGTATCGGTCATGTCGACGAGGTCGACCCTGACCCCATAGCGTCGGAAGATCTCGCTCAGGAGCTTGCGCGATGAGCCATACGCGGCGAGGGGACCCACCACCCGGTCGCCGGCTGACAGGTTCGCGCCGAGCGCCGCGTGGACAGCGCCCATCCCCGACGCCAATGTGGTCCCCGCCTCTGCACCGGAGATCTCGGCGAACGCGTCACCGAGGGCGCGGCTGGTCGGGTTCGACAGGCGCGAGTACGAGTACCCCGCCCGACCGTCGCTGACGACGTCGGCGAGCTCCTCGGCGTCGCTCGAGGTGAAGGTGGCCGTCTGATAGATCGGCACCGTGGTCGGGCGCTGGTTCACGGCCGGGGTCTTCGAGGCGGCTCGGATCGCGCGTGTCGAGAAGCCCTGGTGGGCGCGGTCGCTCATCGCTCGGATGCTACACCGCGAGGCGCGCAGGCTCGGTTGACGCTTCTCGCGGTCGAGCGCAGATTCGACGTGAACAGAGGCGTCGCATGGACCTCCTTACATCGGTCGTCGTGCTCCTTATCGTCGTCGCGCTCGCGGGTTGGGTGGCGGCGGCCATCGACGGTCGTCCTCTCGAGGCATTCGGCGCCGGGTTCGTCGGCTATCGCCCGCATGGCTGGCCGCACGGCGTCCAGGAGGAGGACACGGTCCACTTCGCGCCGGCGGCATGGCACGAGCATCCGTCGGTGGATGACGATGGGCCAGGGCAACTTTCGGACCCCGAGCTGATCGAGCTCGACGACGCCGCGGGGGCCACGGTCCCGCTCCAACGCCTTCGCTGAGGCGCGGCGCGTCGGGCGGGTTTTCGGGGCGCCGGCCGTTTTGTGCTTCGCTGATACAAACCGCGGTGCTACGCTGCGGACGAGGTTGACGATGCGGTTCCGCAGGAGGATCGGTGGTGGCTGAGGCGTTCTTCACAGAGGTCACGGAACCGATCCGGTACGCGGGGCCGGAGTCGACGGACCCTGTCGCCTTCAAGGTCTACGACAAGGACCGCGTCGTCCTCGGCAAGCGGATGGAGGAGCACCTCCGGCCCGGCGTGTGCTTCTGGCATTCGTTCGCATGGCCAGGGCTCGACATGTTCGGCATCGGCACGCTCGATCGCCCATGGCTCGCCGGCACGGGCGACGAGATGGCGAATGCCCGCATGAAGATGGCCGTCGCGTTCGAGTTCTTCACGAAGATCGGGGTCCCCTACTACTGCTTCCATGACCGCGACGTGGCGCCGGAGAGCGAGCGCTTCCCCGAATTCCGTTCGAACCTCGATGCGCTCGTCGCCGACGCGGAGCGGTACCAGGACGAGACCGGCGTCCGCTTGCTGTGGGGCACGGCGAACCTCTTCACGCATCCGCGGTATCAAGGCGGGGCGGCGACCAATCCCGATCCCGAGGTCTTCGCCTACGCGGCGGCGCAGGTGAAGCACATGATGGAGATCACCCAGCGTCTCGGCGGCCAGAACTACGTGCTGTGGGGCGGGCGCGAGGGCTACGACACGCTGCTCAATACCGACCTCAAGCGCGAGGGCGACCAGCTCGCCCGGTTCCTTCATCTCGTCGCCGAGCACAAGCACAGGATCGGCTTCGAGGGTCAGCTGCTCATCGAACCGAAGCCGATGGAGCCGACCAAGCACCAGTACGACTACGACGTCCAGACCGTCCACGGCTTCCTCGTCAGCCATGGGCTCGTCGATGAGTACCGCGTGAACATCGAGGCGAACCACGCGACGCTCGCGGGCCACAGCTTCCATCACGAGGTCGCCTTCGCCATTGCGACCGGGATCCTCGGCTCGATCGACGCGAACCGCGGCGACCCGCAGAACGGGTGGGACACCGACCAGTTCCCGAACTCCGTGGAGGAGCTGGCGCTGCCGATCTACGAGATCCTCCAGCACGGTGGCATCGCCCCGGGCGGCTTCAACTTCGACGCCAAGTTGCGCCGCCAGAGCACCGACCGGACCGATCTGTTCTACGCCCACATCGGGGCGCTCGACACGCTCGCACGCGCACTCTTGGTGGCCGCCGACCTCGTCGAGCGGGGTGAGCTCGCCAAACGCAAGGCCGACCGGTACGCCGGCTGGGATGGGTCACTGGGGAGCGCGATCCTCGACGGCCGGGAGTCCCTAGAGTCACTCGAGGCGAAGGTCACCTCGGGCGAGGTGGCGCCGCGACGCGAGTCGGGGCACCAGGAGCTCCTCGAGAACATCGTCAACCAGTCGATCTGGGCGGCGGATCCCTCGAAGGCGACGTCCGACTCCGGGCGCTGACGTCGTGGCCTACGTCGTCGGCATCGACGCGTCGACGACGGCAACCAAGGCCGTCCTCGTCTACGAGGCAGGCACCGTCGTCGGCATCGGGTCGAGCGCCTACGGATATGACATCCCGCAGCCCGGCTGGACCGAGCAGTCAGCGGACCTGTGGTGGGACGGCGCGGTCATCGCTATCCGCGAGGTCCTGGCTTCGACCGGCGTGGCGGGGGAGGAGGTCGCGGCGGTCGGCCTGACCGGGCAGATGCACGGGCTCGTCCTGCTGGACGATGCCGACCGCGTCCTGCGACCCGCGATCCTCTGGAACGACCAGCGGACGGCGCACGCCTGCGATGAGATCCGAGAAGCCGTCGGGCCGGAACGGTTGATCGCGATCACCGGGAATACGGCCTTGACGGGCTTCACGGCCCCCAAGCTCGTCTGGGTACGTGACCACGAGCCCGAGGTGTGGTCGCGTGTCGCCCACGTGCTGCTGCCGAAGGACTACGTCCGGTTGCGGCTGACCGGCGAACACGCCCTCGACAAGGCCGACGGCGCGGGAACGCTGCTGTTCGACCTCGACGCCCGTGACTGGTCACCCGCGGTGCTCGATGCGCTCCGGATCGACAGGCGCTGGCTGCCGCCGACGTTCGAGGGGCCGGAGGTCACGGGGCGGGTAACGCCAGCGGCGGCCGGAGCGACCGGATTGCGTGCCGGTACCCCGGTCGTGGCGGGCGGGGGCGACCAGTCGGCCAATGCGGTGGGGGTCGGGGCCGTTGAGCCGGGCGTCGTCGCCCTCTCACTCGGCACCTCGGGCGTGGTGTTCGCGACGACCGAGCGCGCGCTGCGCGACCCGGCTGGCCAGGTCCACGCGTTCTGCCACGCCGTCCCGGGCCGGTGGCACCTGATGACCGTGATGCTGTCGGCGGCCGGGAGCCTGCGCTGGTTCCGCGACACGCTGGCGCCGGGAGAGGACTTCGGCCCGCTCGTCGGATCGGCCACAGCGGCGTCTGCTGCCTTCGACGGGCTGTTCTTCCTTCCGTACCTGACCGGGGAGCGCAGCCCGCATCCGGACCCACAGGCCCGTGGCGCGTTCGTCGGCCTGAGCATCACCCAGGAGCGACCGCATCTCACGCGGGCCGTCCTCGAGGGTGTGGCGTTCGGGCTGCGCGACGGCCTCGACCAGATGACGGCGACCGGGATGCCGGCACCGGCCCAGATCCGAGCGTCGGGTGGCGGGACGGCGAGCCCGCTGTGGCGCCAGATCCTCGCCGATGTCCTCGACGCGGAGCTGGCGACGGTCAGCACGACCGAGGGCGCGGCGTTCGGGGCGGCGCTGCTGGGTGCCGTCGGCGCGGGCTGGCATCCGTCGGTCGAGGACGCGGCGGCCGCGTTCGTACGGGTCAGCCCGGCGGCATCACCCGGACCGGATGCACCTCGGTACGCGGAAGCGCACGCGACGTACCGCTCGCTCTACCCCGCGCTCGCGCCGATCTTCCACGCGACCCCGAAGGGGGTCTGACGCCGGCCTAGGTGTGTAGCTCGAGCTGCTCGAGCTCCTTCTCGGTCGCTTCGTCCGGCCGCTTGCCGAGGATGATCATGCTCACGATCTCGTCCGGCGTCACGGAGGTCTTGTCGACCGTGTCCACGATCTGGCCGTGGTACATGACGCTGATCCGGTCCGACAGGTCGAACACGTCATGGATATCGTGGCTGATCAGGAAGATGCCGATCCCTTCCTCTTTGAGTTGTCGGATGAGGTTGCGCACCTGGGCGGTCTCGGCCGGGCCGAGGGCCGCAGTCGGCTCGTCCATGATCAGGATCTTCGCGTTGAAATAGACCGCCCTCGCGATGGCGACGGCCTGGCGCTGGCCGCCGGACAGCGAGCGGACCGCCATCTTGAACCGGGTGAAGTTCGGATTGAGGCGGCCCATGATCTTCCGGGTCTCGGCTTCCATCGTCGAGTCATCCAGCGATCCGAGTCGCGTCGTCTTCTCGCGACCCAGGAAGACGTTGCCGGGCGCATCGATGTTGTCGGCCAGCGCGAGCGTCTGATAGATGGTCTCGATGTTGTAGCTCTTGGCGTCACGCGGATTGCGGATCGTCGCGGGGGATCCGTTGACCATGATCTCGCCGCTGTCGGCAGGCCGGGCGCCCGACAGCACGCGCATGAGCGTCGACTTGCCGGCGCCGTTACCCCCGACGAGGCCGACGACCTCACCCTCGTGCAGATCAAGGGTCACGTTCCGGACCGCGTGGACGCCACCGAAGGCGACGTTGATATCACGCATCTCGACGATCGGCGGTGCCGCCACGGTCGTCATCGTGCGCTCGCCGTGGTGCCGCGCCGACGGTTCAGCGTGTCGAAGCCGACGGCAAGGATCAGCACGATCCCAGCCACGACGTTCTGACCCGGCGAGTTGACCCCGATGAAGCTCAGTCCATAGGCCAATGCCGCAAGGACGAACGCGCCGAGGACGGCGCCCGGGATCGTCCCGATGCCGCCTGCGAACGACGTCCCACCGACGACCGCGGCCGCGATCACGTAGAGCTCATAGCTCTGACCGACGTCGAGCGTCGCGCCATTCAGGCGGGCCGACGCGATCGCGGCGGCCAGGGCGCAGAGGACGCCCATCAGGACGTACGTCTTGAGGATCGTCCAGCGGGTGTTGATACCGGCGAGCTCGGCCGCGTCAGGATTCCCGCCGTAGGCGTACACGTACCGGCCGAACCGCCGGCGATTGGCGATGAAGGTCATGACGAGCGTCACGACGAGTAGCAGGATCAGCGGGTTCGGGAAGCCCGCCGGGATGTGCCAGCCGCCCGCAGGCTTCGGGCCCCAGTTCTGCTGCGCCGCGATGCGGTCGGCGAGGCCCTCGGGCCAGAAATTGTTGTTCGCGAAGTTCGCGATGCCGAGGACGACGACGCAGCCAACGACGCCGAGGAGCACCTCGGCCCACATCGGTCGCACCGGGAACCCGAACCGACGTCGCTGGCGACGGCCGTTGATGAGGAAACCGACGATCGCGATACAGCCGACGATCGCGAGTGCCCAGGTGAGGGGCCCGCCGAGGGAGCCCTGCGCCCCGCCGCCGATGAGCTGGAAGTTGGCGTCGAGGCCCGAGACGGCCGCGCCGCTCGAGAGGTACCAGACGACGCCACGGATCGACAGGAGACCGCCCAGGGTCACGATGAACGACGGCACGCCGATGTAGGCGATGATGAACCCCTGGAGCGCACCGATCGCCGCGCCGAGCGCGATCCCGAGCGCGAGGGCGATGGCCCAGCGGAAGGGGAAGTCCGCCGAGAGGCCGAGGACATCCGGGAGGATGTTCGTCATCAGTAGGGCGTAGGTCATCGCGATGACGCCGACGAGCGACCCGACGGACAGGTCGATGTTGCGCGACACGATCACCAGCACCATCCCGGTCGCGATGATCGCGATGCCGGACGCCTGGACGGCCAACGTGACCATGTTGTTCGGCGAGAAGAACTTCCCGCCGCTGATGATGTTGAACCCGATAAGGATCGCGATGAACGCGATGAGCATGCCGAACAGACGGACGTCGATCTCGGTCTGGGCGAGGAGGCCGGACAGCGACGTGCGAGCCGGCGGCTGCGCCTGGCCGGGTACCGCGGGGGTGGCGTCGACAGCGTTCGTCACGGCAGCCCTCCTGGGCCGGATGATAGCGACTGCGCCCCCGGGATGACCCGGGGGCGCAGTACTAGGAGCGTTTCGTTCCGGTCAGGCGACCGTCACGAGCAGAACGCTACGGGGGAGGGGCCGGAGGCCGCCTTCTCGCAGAGCTTGTCCTTGGTGATCCAGCCACCGTCGACGACGGCGTTGATGTTGTCCTGGGTGATCGGGGTCGGCTGCAGGATGTACGACTTGACGGTGTTGCCACCCGGGGTCGTGAAGTCCTGCGGGGTCGGGCTCGTCGGGGCGACCTTCGGGTCGACCAGGCCGCTCGGGAGCGACATGTCGGCCGGCGCGGTGCCCTTGCAGAGCTCGAGCGCCGTGGCGCCGGCGACCTTGCCGAGCTCGTTGGCGTTCTTCCACACGTCGACGTACTGGATGCCAGCGGCGACGTTCTGCAGGTTGGCTTCGTCGCCGTCCTGACCGCTGAGCGGCGGATACCCGTAGCTCTTCGAGGTCAGGGCGCCCGCGACGCCAAGTGCCGTGCTGTCGTTCTCGGCCAGGACCGCGTCGATCTTCTTCCCGTCAGCGACCGCCTTATCGATGATCGCTTCCATGTTCGTCTGCGCCTTCTCGGTCTTCCAGGCGTCGGTGTAGGTGCCGGCGTCCTTGGGCCATTCGGTGCCGCCCATGTTCAGGATGTTGATCTTCTTGGCATCGACCGCGGCCTTGAGGCCTGCGTCGTCCCAGCCCTTTGGCAGGAACGTCGAGGCATTCGGGTCGCCCGGGTCGCCCTTGATCAGGACGTAGTTGCCCTCGGGGACCTTCTTGAGGACCGCATCGGCCTCGGCCTTGCCGACACCGACGTTGTCGAACGTGATGTAGAAGACGTCCGGATCTTCGATGAGGCGGTCATAGGCGATGACCTTGACGCCCGCATCCTTGGCGGCCTGGACGCCCGGCAGCACGGCCTTCGTGTCCTGACCCAGCAGGATGAGGACGTTCGCGCCCTGACCGATCAGGTTGTTGATATCGGTCAGCTGCTGCTCGTTGCTGAGGTTCGCGTCGGCATCGATGTACTTGCCGCCGCCGTCCTCGACCGTCTTCTTGATGTTCGGCTGGTCGTTCTTCGCCCAGCGCGGCTGCTGGTAGTTATTCCACGAGACGGCGACCGTGCAGCTGCCCGAGGCAGCACTGCCCGACGCGGATGCCCCCGCCGACTCACTCGCCGCCGCGGATTCACTCGCGGCCGGCGCTGATGTAGCTGCCCCGCCGCCGCTGCTAGTGCAGGCGGCGAGCGCGAGGACGCTGCTCAGCGAGAGCGCGACCAAGTGTCGCTTTGACATGTATGACTCTCCTCCTGTGCCGTAGCCCCCTCGTCGACCCGACGTCGCGCAAGGCTACTCCGTTGACCCCGCGGTGTGGTGGATCCTCCTTTCGGCGTCCTTAGGCGCTTGCCAGCGCGGGCATGGTCCGGCGGGGACGCAGCCATGCCGCTGGATCGGCGAGCAATGGTCCGAACGCAAGCTCAGCTGCTCCCAACAGCGGAGCGTCGTCTCCCAGTGAAGTCGGCACGACCCGGACGAGTCGCCGCGACGCGCGCAATACGCGTCGATCAAGCTCGGCCTCGAGGGTCGACCGCACATACGGATAGCTGGCGGTCAACCGACCGCCCAGCAATACGAGGCTCGGGTTGAGCACGTTGACGATCCCAGCCAGGCCGATGCCCAGCCAGCGGGCAGTATCGTTGAAGGCGTCCAAAGCTGCCGGAACGCCGGCCTCAGCTTCGGCAAGCAACCCTTCGAAGGCTTCGCGACCCGCCTGCGGCGAGCGGCCGGCGCGCCGCAGCAGCGCCATCGTCCCGACCTCGGTCTCCCAGCAGCCGATCGAGCCGCAGCGACACGGCAGCCCGTCGGGGTTCACCGGGATGTGACCGACCTCGCCGCCATACCCGGCGGCGCCGATCAGCGGCCGGCCGTCGACGATGAGACCGCCGCCGACGCCGATCGAGCCCCAGATCAGGAGCACGTCATCGATGTCACGCGCGGCGCCACGCCGATGCTCGGCGAGGACCGCGAGGTCGGCTTCGTTAGCGAACGCGATCGGAACGTCCATGCCGAGAGCCCCGGTAAGTGCCGCCCCGAGCGGCTCATCGCGCCAGCCGAGGTTCGGTGCGACCGAGACCATGCCGTCGCTCCTGCGGACGACGCCGACGACGGCGACGCCAACGCCCACGATGCTGTCCGGCGCGGGAAGTCGGCCACGGAGATCCGTCGCGAGGTCGACGAGGACGGCCACGATGTCCGTCAGGCTCGATCGTCGCGGAGGCAGGTCGACCCGCACATGGTCGAAGACCTCACCGCCCAGGCCGACGGTCGCGGCGGCAAGCGAATCGACGGAGATCTCGAGCGCCAGGACGACCGCGCCGTTGGGGTCGGCACGGACCATTGGGGAGGGGCGACCGGGCGTCCCGTCGAGCGCCGCCGGGCCCTCGAACGCGAGGTTGCCAGCGACCAGCTCCCCGATCAGGCCGCGGATGGCGCTGCGGGTGAGCCCGGTACGAGCCACGAGGTCGGAGCGCGATAGCGGTCCGCTCGCATGAAGCTCGCGGACGATCGCGCTCAGATTGGCGCGGCGGACGGTCTCGCTGCGGTGTCCCAGCTCGTCACGACCGATGAACACGGGTTTGTGTTCCTCTTTCTCAAATGTGCTGTGCGAGACTCGTACAAGCACGCGGTCATGTCAATACGGATGTCGCGGAGGAGTCGCTGATGTCGGGCACGGTGCGCTGGGGGATCCTGTCGACGGCGGACATCGGCGTCCGAAAGGTGATTCCCGGCATCCGCAAAGCGGCGCGCTGTGAGGTCGTCGCCATCGCGTCGCGCGACGGTGAGCAGGCACGGGCCGTCGCCGATCAGCTCGGTATCCCGTCCGCGCACGCGTCGTACGAGGCGCTGCTCGCCGACCCAGGAGTCGACGCCGTCTACATCCCGCTGCCGAACCACATGCACATGGACTGGACGATCGCGGCGCTCCGCGCCGGCAAACACGTCCTGTGCGAGAAGCCCCTCGCGATGACCGCCGACGACGCCCAGCGCATGGTCGATGTCGCCCACGAGACCGGTCTCCACCTGATGGAGGCGTTCATGTACCGCCAGCACCCCTCATGGGTCGCGGCGATGGACCTCGTGGACAGCGGCAGGATCGGGACACTGACCGCTGTCCAGAGCTGGTTCTCGTACTACAACGACGACGCCACGAACATCCGCAACATCGTCGAGTACGGCGGCGGCGCGCTGTTCGACATCGGCTGCTACACGATCAACCTGTCCCGCATGGTGTTCGGCGGGGAGCCGTTGCACATCCAGGCATCAGTCCGCCGAGACCGGGCGACGGGCGTCGACGCGCTCGTGAGCGCGATCCTCGATTTCGACGGGGGCATCGCGAGCTTCACGTGCGCGATCCGCAGCGAGTCGGACCAGCGCGTCCACATCTACGGGACGAAGGGACGGATCTCGATCGATATCCCGTTTAACATCCCGCCCGACCGCCCGACGCGCATCCGGCTGACGGCCGGCGGCGACCCGCCGGTCGCACCGGACACCACGGTCCTCGAGTTCCCGACGACAGACCCCTACACGGCCGAGGTCGAGCGGTTCGTGTCGGCCGTGCTGGACGGCGGGCCGACACCGGTCCCACCGGAGGACGCCGTGGCGAACCTCCGCGTGATCGACGCGATCTTCGCGATCGCCGAGCGCGGCCCGGGAGCCGCGTCGTTGACTCCGGCTTAGACGCCGAGTCGCTGTGACGCCAGGGCGGTGCCCTCCACCCGGGCCGTGATCTTGGCGAACGCGATGTCGCGCGAGGTCGACGTGTCGTCGCCGAACGGTGAGAAGCCGCAATCGTCGGTCGTGCCCAGATGATCCGGGTCGATGAACCGGGCGGCCTCGAGGATCCGCTCCGCGACCTCGTCGGCGGTCTCGATGCGGGGGTCGATCGGATCGACCACGCCGACGAAGACCCGCCGGTCGCCGGTGGCGTGCTCGCCGATGATCCGCAGCACGCGCTCGCGGTCGGCCTCGCTCGCGAGCTGGATGAAGAAGTCATGGACGTCCATCCGGAACAGCGTCGGGAGGAGATCGGCGTAGTCGACGTCGGCGCTGTGTGTGGAGTCCCTATCACCCCCCGGGCACGTGTGGACACCGACGCGCGCGCGTTCGTCGGAGGTGAGCTCGCCGAGGACCTGGTTATTGAGGTCCACGAATGCCGAGAGCAGTCCGCCCGACGGATCGAGCTTGAGCGAGAGCCGGGCTTCGGTGAAGTCGATCTGGGCGCTCGCACCCCGGGCGACGATCCCGCGCAGCTCGTCAGATGCCTCCGCGACCAGGTCGTCGATGAACGACTCGCGCGGGTAGCCCTCGATCCCGTCGCCCGGGTACATCAGGCTGATCGCCGAGGCCGAGATGACCGCCTGCTTGAGTGGCGCGCTCGTCTTGTCGCGCGCGCCGTCGAGATACGCGTACGCCTTGGTCGCGTAGCGGAACGGGGCCGTCGTGAGGACCGGCAGCTGCCGGGTATGTCCGTCCTCGAAGGGGATGGTCACGCCGCCGGGGGCCAGCGGCAGCCCGGCCACGGGATAGGTCGCGAAGTTCGGCTTGCGCTGCTCCCCATCCGTGACGACCGGGGAACCAGTCACCTCGAACCGCTGGAGCGTGTCGCTGACCGCGTCGTCGAACAACGCGTCGAGCTCGTATTGGCCCAGGCGCCCCTCGGCGGCTGCCTGCATGCCCGCCTGTAGGGCTTGCGGTCTGGGGATGCTGCCGATCGGTTCAGTGGGTAGTGACATGGGCCGCAGGATATCCACCCCGCGCAAGGGGGCTACCATGCCCGCGCTGCGCGGGCGGTCGCCCGCCAAGAGGGATCGCCGACACATGCCAGCCAATCCATCGCGATGACCAGCCGCACCATCGCCGTCGGCGGCACGAGCTACCCCCTGGTCCTGCCGAACGTCCGGGACCCGCGGCTCCACGTGGCCGCGGTGATCATCACGATCCACGTCCTCGGCCAAGTCGGGCTGCATTTCTCGGTGAGCGTGCCGCAGATCCTTGCCGCGATCCTGGCGAGTGCCGTCCTCGAGGTCGCCCTGACGTTCCGCCAGTCCCGCGCGTTCGTGTGGCCCGCCAGTGCGATGCTCACCGGCAGTGGCGTTGCGCTGATCCTGCGCGTCGTCGGTACCCCGCCCGACCAGCCCTGGAATACCGACTACTGGTACATCTTCGCCGGCGTCGCCGTGTTCTCACTGCTGACCAAATACGTCATCCGCTACCGCGGCAACCATGTCTTCAACCCGTCAAACATCGGGCTCGTCGTCGCGTTCGTCGTGCTCGGCAGCACCCGGGTCGAGCCACTCGACTTCTGGTGGGGCCCCCTAAGCATCTGGCTGGTGATCGCGTATGCGGTGATCGTCGGCGGCGGTCTGCTGATCACCCGCCGGCTGCGCCTGCTCGGGCTGGCGGCGGCGTTCTGGCTGACGCTCCTGGTGAGCCTCGGTGTGCTGGCCGGCTCGGGCCATTGCATGACCGCCAACTGGGCGTTCGCACCTGTCTGCGGTGTCGATTACTGGCGCGTCATCGTCATCTCGCCCGAGGTCCTGATCTTCCTGTTCTTCATGATCACGGATCCGAAGACGACGCCGACGGGCCAGGTGGGCCGGGTGGTCTTCGGCATCCTCGTGGCGATCGCGAGCACGCTGCTGATGGCGCCCCAGACGGACGAGTTCGGAACGAAGGTGGCGCTGCTGACGGGTCTCGTCGCGATGTGTGCCGCGCGACCGTTGATCGACCGGCTGGTCCCGCTTCCCGGTTCGGCCACCGACCAGATCCGCGGGTTCGCGTCACGCGTCGCGTTCGGGGAGGGGTCGCGGCGCACGGCTCGCGCATTCGGGCGGATCGCCCTCGCGGTCGGAGCCGTGTTCCTGGTCGGCACGGGCATCGTCCTTGCCGGTACCCCGGCCCGATCACCCTCCCCACCGGACACCGCTGCCGTGCTCGACCGGGTACCCCATCAGGTCGATCCGGCGACGTTCCCCGATATCAACATCGCGACGGACGTGACCGACTGGGACCACGAGATCGCGGGGCAAGGCGCACGCGACATCGTCATGACGCTCGCGGAAAACCTCGAGCTGGAGAACCAGGCGATGCTCAGGGACGACGCGTCGATCCTGCCGGTCGTGGACCACGGCGATCGCTTGAAGGAGATGCAGCGTCGCTTGCAGGAGTCGAGCGCGAGCGGTCGGACCGTGATCGAGCACTATCAGTTCGATTCGCTCGACATGTCGCTCATCGAGCCATTCGGGGTCCAGACCGGCTTGAGTCTCGGTCTCGCAGCGCAAGGGACGAAGACCGAGGAGACCTACGACGCCACCGGGAGCCTGCTCGAGAGCCACGACGCGCCATTCACCACGACGTTCGTGATGCGTCGCGCTCTGGGTGATCGGTGGCTGAATGTGGCCGTGCTGCCCGCGGAGGACGGCAGCTGACGGGGAGGTGGCAAGCGCTCGCCCCGACGACGGCTCGCCGCGCGAGCATCGCTGTAGCGGTCCTCGTCGTGGCAGTCCTTGCGGTCGGAGGCCTCTGGTGGCTCGCCGCGTCCGGGACGATCGGCAGAGGTGGCGCCGCCGCGTTGCCGCCGCCCCGTTTCGTCGAGGAAGCGGAAGCGGCAGGCGTCGGCCACACGTTCGCCGGCGATGACGGCTATTTCGTGGGCGGAGGTGTCGCGACCTTCGACTGCGACGACGACGGCTTGCCGGACCTGTACCTCGCCGGGGGCGCCGCACCCGCCGCGCTGTACCGCAACCGCAGCACCCCCGGTGGCCCCCTCCGATTCGAGGACATCACCGAGCCTGCGGTCGCGCTCGACCACGTGACGGGCGCCTATCCGCTCGATGTCGACGGCGACCGCCACACCGACATCGTCGTGCTGCGGCTCGGTGAGGAGGTCCTGCTCCGGGGCCTCGGGGATTGCCGGTTCGCCGCCGCGGACGCCTC
>Ga0207648_10001295_pt1 | contig 27909 bp, 24 predicted proteins | sample KBSMisM32_FD_184310 | JGI IMG/M metagenome (GOLD analysis project Ga0207648, IMG submission 184310) | Miscanthus rhizosphere microbial communities from Kellogg Biological Station, Michigan, USA - KBS Miscanthus M3-2 (SPAdes) (version 2) | ecosystem: Host-associated > Plants > Roots >... | reverse complement strand
CCGGTGGTGGCCGGGATCCATTGCTTCTGGATGACGCCGTTGGCGATGTAGACGAACCCGAAACGCGGAGTGGGCTTGGGCGCCGCGGCAAGCGCGGGCACCATGGCGTCGAGCATCGGCAGCGCGACGGTGGCACCCATCGCGCGCAGGAAGGTCCGCCGCGGCAGCGCTTTCTTCGCAACGAACATCTTCAGCTCCGGGCAGGCCTGAAGGCCTGCAGCTACGAGGGCTCCCGAAGTTGGAACGGCCGGCTCTTCACCACGCCCAGCACCAGCGACGCCAGCGTGTAGCGGGCCGGCGCCGCGTCGCGCAGGATCGCCCGCACGGCGGGCGCGTCATAGTATTGCAGGTTCCGCCCCACCGCATACATCAGCAGCCGCTCGGCCACCGTACTCGCGAACTGCTCAGGATGGCGCATCAACTCGCGCTTGAGCCCCGCCACGCCGTCGAACCTGGTGCCGTCGGGAAAGACGCCCGTCGAGTCGATCGTCTGGCCGCCGTCGGTGTCGCGCCACCGCCCCACGGCGTCGAAGTGCTCCATGGCAAAACCGATCGGATCCATCCGGGCGTGACAGCTCGCGCACGAGGGGTTGGCGCGATGCCGGGTCATCGCCTCGCGCATGGTCAGCAGCTCGCCGGGCGCGGCGCCCTTGGTTTCGAGCGCCGGGATGTTGGCGGGCGGCGGCGGCGGGGCCGCCGAGAGCAGGTTCTCGAGCACCCACTTGCCGCGCAGCACCGGCGACGTGCGCGTGGAATACGACGTGATCGTCAGCACGCTGCCGTGGCCCAGCAGGCCGCCGCGCGGGCTGCCCTCGGGCAGGGTGACGCGGCGGAAGTAGCTGCCGCGGACGTTCGGGATGCCGTAGTGCTTCGCGAGGCGCTCGTTGAGAAACGTGTAGTCGGCGGTCAGCAGGTCCGCCACGCTCCGGTTCTCCCGGAACACGCTGTCCACGAAGAGCTCGGTCTCGCGCTCCATCGCCGCGCGCAGCGTCTCGTCGAAATCCTGAAAGAGCACCTCGTCGGGCAGCTTCGCCTCGATGTCGCGCAGGTAGAGCCACTGCGCGGCGAAGTTGGTGACGAGCGCCGACGACCGGCTGTCGGCGAGCATGCGCCGCACCTGCCGCTCGAGCACGGCGGGCTGCTGGAGCCGGCCGGCGATGGCAGCGTCGAGCAGCTCGTCGTCGGGGATGCTGCTCCAGAGGAAGAACGACAGCCGCGAGGCGAGTTCGAGGTCGGAGATCGAGTACGGGGCAGGGGGGTCTGAAGACCCCCCTCTACGTACGGATGGTCGCTCGATCCGGAACAGGAACTGCGAGCTGACCAGCATCCGCTCGAGCGCTTTCTGAATGCCCAGATCGAAGCTGCCCGCCGCGCGCCCCTGCTGAAAGAACGGCAGCAGGTCGCGCAGGTCCACGTCGGTCACCGGGCGGCGATACGCGCGACGCGCGAGCGACGACAGGATCTTCGTGGCGCAGGGGACTTCGTCGGCGGGTCCCGACGGCGTGCAGATGAAGACGCGCCGCCGGCTTGGTGAATCGCCCGGCGTGCTGGCGCCGTGCGGTCCGCTGATCGTCACCGCGGCAATCGCCGGCTGCGTGCCGCGGCTGCGCGTGCGCTGTCGCAGCGTGGCCTCGTCGCGCGCTTCGGTGCGCTGCAGAAACGCCACGCCGACGAGCCGCGGCCCGGCCTTGATCGTCAGCGGGAACTCGAGCCGCGGCTCTGGCGCACCGCCGCCTCGCCCGCCGCGGCCGCGGCCTCCCGGCGGCGCGCCCCCAATCGCTTCGAGCTTCACGCGCTCGCCGTCCACGGTGATTTCGAGCTGCTGCGGCTCGCGCGGCGCACCACCGGCCAGCTCCACCTTCACCGTGTAGCTGCCGTCCACCGGAAAATCGCTCTTCACCGCCAGCCCGCCGCGCGTCCCGAACGGGAGCTCGTCCACGCGCTCGTCCTGCGGATGCTCGGGATCGAGCGGATGGATGTTCACCAGCACCGGCAGCGTGGTGTCGCCGATGGCGACGCGGCTGACCTTCTGCGCCGCATCGAGGTAGCGCTCCATGGCGCTCGGCGAGACGAACAGCAGATCGGCAATGGTGTCGAACCCGCTGCTGATGTTGTCGGCCGGCAGCAGGTAGTCGATGCTCAGCTCCTTCGGCAGGTCGCCCAGCGCGAGCAGGTCGCGCACCGCGTTGCGATACTCGGTGCGGCTCAGGCGATGCGCGAGCGGGAGCGTTCCCACCTTCGGCCGCGCGGCCGCCGCGCGGTCGATCGTCGATTCGATGGCCGAGGCCAGCGCGTCGTAGGTGGCCTCGTCCGGACGGGGCGCGCCGGCCGGCGGCATGGCGCTCGTCCGCAGCTTCTTGACCACCTTCTCCCAGCTGTCGGCGTGATCGCCGGCGAGGGCGAGCTGCGCGGGATCGATGACGAACCCCGCCGTCTTCAGCCGCTCGTTGTGGCAGGTGACGCAGTAGCGCGTGAGGACGGCTTCCGGATTCGCCGGTGGCGCGGCCGCGCGCGGCGCAGCCGTCTGGGCACGCAGCCCGGGAGCCACGAGGGAGCCCAGTACGATCGCGCCACCCAGCACGCCAAGTCTCGCGACGTTCATTCGCACCGTGACAGGGTTATAGGGGATCCGGCGGCCTGGATACAACCGCTACTGAACCCGAGCGCCGCGCAGGCTGAAGCTCGAATCGAGCTGCTCGGTCTGGCTGTAGACGAATGCCCGCAGGTACGACGTTTCGCCACCCGTCAGCGATCCGGTGAAGTACAGGTCGCCCCCGGCGTAGACGTCGCTGGTCGGCTGGCTGCACAGGAATCCCACGCTCGAATCAGAGGCAAACCAGTACTTCGTTCCGCCGGCCAGCGTCACCGCGGGGTCGAACACGTATTCGCCACCCTCGATCCCGGTGGAACGCGCCACGAGCCCTGGCGCCGTGCTCACGCTCGTGATCGGACCCAGGTATTCCCGGTCGATGACGTACACCGATCCCGTGAGCGGAGGCGCCCCGGGAAACGGAGTCCACCGGAATCGGATGTGATTGAACGCTCCGCCAGGCGGGAGCGTGATTGATTGAGCCAGCAGTGCCGGCCCGGCCTGCGCGGGGTTGGAAAAGGCCAGCTCCGCGACTGTCTGAAGCACTACCGGAGTGGGCGCGGTGGGCTTCTCACCGCAGCCCAGGGCCAGGCAGGCCACGGCGGTCAACAAGATGGTTCGGGACAACATCGTCAGGCAGGCGGCAGTAAGATACATCGCGCCCGGAGGAACTCGATGCATCTGGCTACGCGTTGTGTCGTCGTGTGCACCCTGAGCGGGCTCGTCGCCGCCGCGGCACCAGCCCTGGCCCAATCTCCAGCCGATCTGATCGACGCCACCAAGCGTCAGGACGTGTCCGCCGTCAGGACGCTGCTGGCCAAGAAGGTGGACGTGAACGGCAAGGCCGCCGACGGTTCCACCGCGCTCCACTGGGCGGCGCAGCGCAACAACCCGCAGCTCGTGGATCTGCTCGTCCGCGCCGGCGCGAACGCCAAGGCCTCCACGCGCTACAACGTGCCGCCGCTGTATCTCGCCGCGCTCAACGGCAACGCGCAGGTGATGGAACGGCTGCTCGCCGCCGGTGCGGACGCGAACGCCACGGTGTACGACGGGCAGACGATGCTGATGACGGCGGCGCTCTCGGGTCGCCCGGAGGCGGTCAAGCTGCTGCTGCAGCGGGGCGCCAAGGTCGACGCGGTCGAACCCTCCCGCGGCCAGACGGCGCTGATGTGGGCCGCCTCGGAGGGGAACACCGACGCCGCGGCGGTGCTGCTCGAAGCCGGTGCAGGCGTCACGAACAAGTCCACTGGCGGCTTCACGCCGCTGCTCTTCGCCGTCCGCAACGCGCATCTCGATACCGCGAAACTGCTGCTCAACCGCGGGGCCAACGTCAACGACGTGGCGCCGGACGGATCGAGCGCGCTCGGCATGGCCACGGTCAACGCCTACTACGAAGTGGCGTCGATGCTGCTCGATCACGGCGCCAACCCGAACCTGCCCGATCCGCGCGGGTCGCCGCTACACACCGTCGCGTGGCTGCGCAAGCCCGGCGCCGACGGCGCCGCCGGCGTGGGCAACACGCCGCAGGGCACGCCACCGCAGACCGGCGAGGTCACGCCGATGCAGCTGGCGAAGAAGCTGCTCGAGAAGGGCGCCAACCCGAACGTGCGCATCGAGTGGAAGGAGCCGACCTTCGGCAAGGAAGGCGGCACCGCGCGCAACCCGCCGAACGTGAAGCTCGGACGGCATCTTCTCAGCTACATCGGCGCCACGCCGTTCTACGTCGCGGCCAAGAACGGCGACGCGCCGCTGATGCGCCTGCTCGCCGATCACGGCGCCAACCCGACGACGGCCACCAAGGCGGGCATCACGCCGCTGATGGTGGCAGCCGGCCTCGACTACTGGGAGGGCGAGAGCCCGGGGCCGTTCACCGGCGTCACCGAGGCCGAGCGGCTCGACGCGGTGAAGCTGGCGATCGAGCTCGGCAACGACGTCAACGCCCACGCCGTCTTCGGCAGCTACCGGATGGACGGCGAGGTCGAGTACACGCTGCTGTACTACCCGCACAACATCGACGACCTGCTGGAGCTGGGCGTCGGCGATCCGCGCTGGAGCGGCAGCACGCCGCTCATCGGCGCGGTGATGTCGGGCCAGCCGTCGATCGTGCAGTACCTGCTGGATCACGGGGCCCGCCCCGACGAGCGAACCGTACTCGGATGGACGCCGCTGCGCGTCGCTCAGGGCGTGTTCTGCTGCAACGCCAAGAAGGAGTTTCCGCCCGCCGAAGCGATCTTGAAGAAGGCGCTTGCCGCGACGCCCGCGCAGGCGCCGGCCGCGCAGGCGCCCGCCGCGGCTGGCGGCGTCGTCTACGTCGAGCGCGACAAGACGGCCGATCTCTTCGTGAAGGGCGGCGCGCTCGGGTCCGGGCCCGACTACTCGGCCAACATCGCGCGGCGCACGGGACCGGGACAGGTCGAAGTGCACGACAAGGAGACCGACATCTTCTACGTGGTGGACGGCTCGGCGACCTTCGTCACCGGTGGAAAGATGATTGGCGGCAAGCTCACCCGTCCGAATCAGTGGCTGGGCACCTCGATCGAGGGCGGCGAGACGCGCCAGTTGAAGAAGGGCGACTTCATCGTCATCCCCGCCGGCATCCCGCACTGGTTCAAAGAGGTGCCGCAGTCGGTGAACTACTACGTCGTGAAGTCGATCAGACCGTAGACGGGCCGCCTGAAGGCGGCCCCTACGACGGCCCGCAACTACGTACGGCGGCGGGCGCGCGGACCCGCCACCGGCGGGCTGGGCTGCGGCAGCGTCGGATCCTCCCGGAACACCTCGGCGAGCTGCTCGCGCAGCCAGCGGCTGCGCGCCTCGTTGTCGAAGCGCCGGTGCCAGTGGAACTTGAGGTCGAAGGTCGGCGCCTCGAAAGGCGGCGGCACGCCGACGAGCGACGGCGACATGCACGCGAAGTGCAGCGCCACCGAATGCGGGATGGTGGCGATCAGGTTCGAGCGCGACACCAGGAACGGCACGCTCAGGAAGTGCGGCGACATCAGCGCGACGTTGCGCTTGATGCGCCGCCGCTCGAGAAACCGCTCCAGCACTTCCTGGCTGCGCCCCTCGGCGCTCACCACCAGGTGCTCGGCGGCGCTGAACGCCGACAGGGTCATCGGCTGGGACCGCAACGGATGATCGGCGCGCATCACGATCGACCAGTGCTGCGTCGACACGCGGCGCTGGCGCACCGTCTTGAGCGACAGCGCCGGGAAGAAGCCGACCGCCAGGTCCACTTCGCCTTTTTCGAGCTCGTGCGCGAGCTGCGCCGTCGGCACCGAGACGGAGCGGATGCTGCAGTGCGGCGCGCGGGCGCGCAGCGCCGCCAGCACGCGCGGCAGGAACGCCATCTCGCCGACATCCGACAGCGCCAGCGTCCAGGTGCGCGTGCTCGACGCGGCGTCGAACGTCTCGCCGCGGAGCAGGTCCTCCTGCAGCCGGCCGAGAAGCGGACGCGCCAGCTTGACGATGGCGTGCGCGCGCGGCGTCGGCGTCACGCCGCTCGGCACGCGGATGAACAGCGGGTCGTCGAACGCGATGCGCATGCGCTTGAGCGCCATGCTGACAGCAGGCTGGCTCATGCCGAGCAGCCGCGCGGCGCGGCTGACGCTCAGCTCGTCGTACAGGGCAAACGCAATCGGGAGCAGGTTGAGGTCGGGGCTCTTCATCGTCGAGAGTCGGGTCAGTGCCCGATGTGAATCTGGCCGCTGCGGCTGGCGAGGCGCACGGTCGGACCGCCGCCGCGCACCGCACCAGACACGCGACCTTTGGCGGCGGAGCCGTCAACCGTAAGGCCCTTGATGTGGACGTCGCTCGTGCTGCTCGTCGCCTCGAGCGTGAACTTCGCGGACGGTTCGAAGGCGGCGGCGATCACGCTCGAGCCGGTCGTCACGTCCCACCCGGCGGTAGGCGCGCCGCCGAGCTCGACGCGCCCGGACTGGGTGCGCACCATCGTGCGGCCCGACAACCCTTCGAGCTGGATGGCGCTCGATCCGGTCTCGACATCAGCGGAACCGGCCCCCGTAAACGACGCGCGGACCGCGCCGCTCTGCGTGCGGGCTTCCAGCGGACCGCTGAGCGCGCGCAGCGTGATGGCACTGCTCTGCGTGACCACCCGCAGGCCGCCGGCGGCTCGATCGACGTTCACGTCGCCTGAGCCGGTCTTCACCTCGGTCTTGCCCTCGAGGCGGCTGAGGCTGATGGCCGACGACTCGGTGGTGACGGTCACCGGCGCTTTCGCGCCGTCGACGGTCACCGCGCCCGAGTCGGTGCCGATGATGATGGTGGTGTCTCGCGGCACCCGCACCTGGTAGCTCACCGTCAGCGCCCGCAGCTCGTCGGCGTTGGCCGGCGGGCGCAGGCGAACGATGTTGCCGGCCACCTCGATCGGCGGCCGATCGGCCACCCGCTTCGCGAGCACGAGCGGGTCGGCCCCGGTGAACCCCGCGGACACACGAACCGTCACGGTGCCGTCGATGCGGATCTGCCGGGCTTCGTGGGTCGTCACGTCGATGCGCCCGCGAATGGTGGTGACGTCGAGCGTGGCGCCCGGCATCACGTCGATGGCGCGTTCGAAGGGCAGCCGCTGCGCCACCGCAGGGGACGCGCCCGCAACCCACACGGCAATGGCAAGCGCGGCGGGACAAAGGCGGCTTGAAAGCACGCCCAAGTCTAGTCCCGGGGCGGTCATCTGGGGAGTATCATCCGGCACACCATGCGCGGTCTCGAACCGCATCCCGCACTGGTCCGCATCACGCATTGGATCAATGCGGTCAGTTTTGCGGCGCTCCTCGTCAGCGGCGTGGCCATCCTGCTGGCGCACCCGCGCCTCTACTGGGGCGAAACCGGCGCCTACGGTGCGCCCTCCCTGATCGACCTGCCGTTGCCGCTCGTCCTCACCGGGCAGTCGGGCTGGGGCCGCTCCCTGCACTTCCTGTCCGCCTGGGTGTGCGTCATCGCCGGCGCCGCCTACCTGCTGGCCGGACTTCTCTCGGGCCGCCTGCGGCGCGAGCTGCTGCCGGCGCGCAGCGATTGGCGTGACGCCGCGGCGCATCTGCGCCCGCGGCGGCCGGCCGGGGACGGGGACCTTTCCTACAACCCGGCTCAGCGACTGGCGTATTTCGCGGTGGTGATACTGCTGGTCCCGGCCATGATCTGGACCGGCCTCGCCATGTCGCCGGCCGTCACCGCGGTGGCGCCGTTTCTCGTGAACCTGCTGGGTGGCCAGCAGACGGCGCGCACGCTCCACTTCGCGATGGCGTGCGCGCTGGTGATCTTTCTGGCCGGCCACGTAGCGATGGTCGTGCTGTCGGGATTCCGCGTCCGCATGCGCGGCATGATCACAGGGCGGCGCGCGATGGGCGCCGGACGCGCATGATCTCCCGCCGCCGTCTCATCACCACCGGCCTCACCGCCGTCGCCGGCGCATCGGGACTCGCGGTCGCCGCACGCCTGGCCGCGCAGTACGGGCTCATCCCGCCCGATCATGGCGGCCTCTACGGCGCCGGCGAAACGCTGACCTACGCGGCGCATCGCCTGCTCACGCTGCACCAGCCGATGGCACGCGAGTTCGGCCGCGATCAGATCTCGCGCGTGGCGCCCGTCAACGGCGACCCTCCCGAGAGCGACGACTACCAGCGGCTCCTGCGTGGCAACTTCGAGGAGTGGCGCCTCGAGGTGGACGGACTGGTCGCGCGGCCCTCGTCGTTCAGCCTCGCGGAGTTGAAGCGCATGCCGATGCGTTCCCACATCACGCACCAGGCGTGCGAGGAGGGATGGTCGTTCATTGCCGAGTGGACGGGCGTGGCGCTCTCCGAGATCCTGGCGCGTGTCGGTCTGAGCCCACGCGCGAAGTTCGTCGTGCTCTACCCCTTCGACGACTTCTGGGACAGCATCGACCTGGCCGATGCGCTGCATCCGCAGACCCTGGTGGCCTACGGCATGAACGGGCGCGAGCTCCCCGCCGGCCACGGTGCGCCGGTCCGCCTGCGCGTCACGCGGCAGCTCGGATACAAAAGCGTGAAGTATCTGTCGCGCCTGACCGCGGTCGAGACGCTGGCCGAGGTGGGCGACGGGCAGGGCGCGGGCGCGGTGGCCTTCGGCTATTCGTGGTACGCCGGGATCTGATCGCCTACCAGGTCAGCGCCCGGTCTTCGCGGTGCCACGGTGAACGCCCGGCCGTCGTGTTCGACAGCGCCCGCCCCGGATTCAGGGCCAGCCGCAACGATGCGCGAGCGAAGCGGTTGCGCGTGCGGCGTTCGACCCACTTGACCAGGAACCGATCGAGCGCATCTTCCACCACGATCCAACCGAAGGCGCCCGCCGGCGTCACGACGTGATCGACCCAGCCGGTGGTCTTGGGATCCATGCCGACGTTGCCGATGGACGCCTCGCTGAGCGGACCGACCTCGAATTGCACGCTGTAGGCCGCCGCCCACGCCGTCGCGCGTCCGCGACTCGCCCAGTACCGCCGCGACAGGCTGATCTCGAGCGGCGCGCCCGGCTCGTGATCGAGCCAGATATACCCGGCCGCGGCGCCGTGGATGGGATGGCCGATGTAGTTCACCCACCACGCGTCGGTGTCGTTCCACTGCCCCGGCATCCGGACCGACTTCTGATAGTCGCTCCAGAACGGGCCGCCGAGCTCGTGGCGCGTCTTGTCTTGAAAGGCGATCCGCGTTCCGTGTTCGATGATGAGCAGCTTGACCGAGCCGCGGAAGGCGCCCAGAACGTCAGCCCCCTCGCGGTCGTCGTGGCTGCCCGCCGTCGCCGTCAGCCGCTCTTGCGCGCGGGCCGGGGCGATCCCCAGCGGGCTCGCAGCGATCAGGAAGCACACGCCAACGGATATGCCGAAACGGAACGCGACCGGCGCGGTGAATGTCACAAAGACCGTCACCGGCGGCGAGTGCAAACGCCATGCCTCGGAATCGAGGCTCGCCCCGTCGTCCGCCGCTAATCGCCTTTCATGATCGCCGCCGGATCAACGCGCGTGGCGCGCCAGGCCGGAATGGCGGTGGACAAGGCCGCGGTGACCAGGAGCATGGCGATCACCCCGGCGAAGGTGGGCGGGTCGAGCGGCTGCACGCCGAACAGCACGGTGTCGAGCACGCGCGACAGGAGCGACGCCAGCACCAGCCCGACAGCCGCACCGGCAGCCACGACACCCGCCGCGCTGCCGAGCACGAGCCGCAGCATGTCCGCGCGCGTGGCGCCGAGCGCCATGCGCACGCCGAACTCGCGGACGCGCTGCTGAATCGAATACGCCATCACGCCGAAGACACCCACCATCGCGAGCACGAGCGCGAGCCCGGCGAACGTCACCACCGCCACCGCGCGGAACCGGTGCCGCGACGTCGCCACGCGCGCCACGTCGTCGAGCGTCATCACGTCGGCGACGTTCACCAGCTGCGCCGTGTCCACGCGTCCGATCGCCGCCCGGACCGACGGCGCGAGCGCCTCGGCCGGACCCGCGGCGGGCCGCGCCAGCAGGAAGATGTCGTCGATCGCGTCCTGCCCGATCGGCACGTAGGTCTGGATCAACTCCTCGGTCTCGTCCGGACGCGCTTTCACCTGTCGCGCCACGCCCACGATCTGGCGGATCTGCGCGTTCTCGGACCCGGCCTGGAACAGGACCCGGACCCCGATGGGGTTTCGGCCCCGCAGGAACCGGCGCACGAAGGCTTCGTTGACGATGCACACCCGGACCGAACCGGGACCGTCGCGATCCGTAAAGGCCCGCCCGGCAACGATCGGCAGATCGACGGTCTGGAAATACGCAGGGCTCACGATCTGGTAGTCCGCGGTGGGACGGGAACGGGCGTTCACCGGGGGATCGCCGATGATCTCGAACGGCAGGTCGCCGACCTCGGACGTGCCGAGGGGCAGCGTGCTCGCCCAGGCGACACTGCGCACCGCGGGATCCTTGCGCGCCTCGCGCTCGACATTCTCGAAGAAGCGTTGCAGCGATCCGGGCTCCTGATATTCCGACGCCAGCGGATCGACCATCATCGTCAGCACGCGGTCGGCCCGGTAGCCGCGATCCACGTCCTCGAGCGCCAGCAGCGTGCGCAGGAGGAGCCCGGCCCCGAACAGCAGCACGACCGCCGTCGCCACTTCTCCCACCACGAGCAGCGTTCGCAGGCGGCCGCCGCGTCCGGTCGTGCCGCGGCTGTCCGACGCCATGATCGTGGAGGACGTCACGCCCGTGGCCTGCCAGGCCGGCGCCAGGCCGAAGACGACGCCGACGGCGAGCGCCGCGACGGCACAGAACACCGCCACGCGCGTGTCGAACTCGATGGTCACGGCGCTCGGCAGCAGCCCCTCGGGCATGACCGATGGAGCCACCTGCAGGATCAGCGCGCCGACGCCGGCGCCGAACACGCCGCCGATGACCGACAGAATGACGCTTTCGGTGAGCAGCTGGCGGAGCACGCGCCGGCGGCCGGCGCCGAGCGCCGAGCGGATGGCCAGCTCGCGCGATCGCACCGTGGCGCGCGCCAGCAGCAGGTTGGCGACGTTGGCGCAGCAGATGAGCAGCACCAGGCCCACAACGCCCAGGAAGAGCATCGCCGTCAGCCGCACCTCGCTGCCGACGAGCGCGGCGCGAATCGGCTCGACGAGGACGCCCCGGCCTGCGTTGGTCTGCGGCAGTTCGCGCGCCAGGTCCGCGGCCACGCGCGACAGATCCCCGGTGGCGGTCTCAATCGACACGCCGGGTTTCATGCGGCCGATCGTCTGGATGAAATACGCGGTGCGCATCTGCGGAATGCGCGGCGGACTGACGAGTGCCCAGATGCTCGTACGGCCAAACTCCTGGAACGACCGCGGCACGACGCCCACGACCGTATAGGGCTGGCCGTCGAACCGGATCTGACGGCCGATCACGCCCGGGTCGGCGTTGAAGCGCCCGCGCCAGAACGTCTCGCTCAGCACGACGGCGCGCGCCTGACCGCGAGGGTCGTCGTCGGCTGGTTTGAAGGTGCGTCCGGCAATCGCGGGCACGCCGAGAACGTCGAAGAATCCGGAGGTGACCCATTGACGGGGCACGCTCTCGGCCAGATTCCCGACGCCGCTCATCACCATGGCCCCGACGCCGCCGATGTAGCCGCCGAACGCCTCGAAGGTCTGTGTCCGCTCGCGCCAGTCGGCCACGTTGGCCGGCGCCGTCGGCGTGCGGGCCGACGACGGATCCCGCTCCCACACCTCCACCAGCCGGTCGGGACTGGCAAGCGCCAGCGGGCGCAGCAGCGCCGCGTCCACCAGCGCGAAGATGGCGCCGTTGGCGCCGATGCCGAGCGCCAGCGTCAGGGCCGCGATCAGGGTGAAGGCCGGCGCGCCCCGCAACTGGCGCAGCGCGAAGCTGGCGTCCGAACGAAAATCTTCGAACCACTGGTTCAAGCGCATGTCACCGCTCCCGGGCGCCCTTTGGGGCAAGACCGATACCACCCGTGAGACGGGCTTCCGCCCGGAAACGTTCGGTTGTCGCGACCGGTCTGTCCGCTAGCGGGATTCGGCGTGTTCGACGCCGGACGCTGGTCGTTCCCGGTTGGCGGCGTCGCCGTTCGGGGATTCGTCGCCGTTCGGTGACGCGTCGCCGCGCTGCCCCGACTGCGTGTTGCGGCGCCACATCCAGCCGGCGGCGCCGAGGATTGCGAGGCTCACCGCGCCGCCCCGTACGAGCTGCCAGGTGCTGAGGCCGGACTGGTGCTCCTGGCTCGCGGTCAGCAGCTCCTTGTACGTCTTGACGGTCTCGCGATCCGCTCCGTTGGGGGTCGCTGGCGGGCGCGTGTGTGCGCGGCGCTCGGACGCCGGCACCCAGCGCTTGATGAACGCAAACGATTCGGAGGCGCAGATCGGGCAGCGCGATTCCTCGTGGATCTCGTCGCAGTCCAGGCACAGCCGGGCGTTCCGCAATTGCATGGATCAAGTGTACGCAGAGATCCCGCAGTCGAAGCCCAACAGGACGATCCTCAGCGCGGCAGCCGCACGGCAAAGCGGCTGCCGCCGGGGCCGCTCGCGTCCAGCGTCAGCGATCCGCCATGGGCCTCGACAATCCAACGCGCCAGCGGCAGGCCGAGCCCGGCGCCGTCCGAGCCGGCGTGCAGCCGGACGAAGCGCTGAAAGATCCGTTCGCGGTCGGCCGGCGCAATCCCCGGCCCCTCGTCCTCGACGGCAATCGCGACGTGGTCGGCCTTGGCGGCAATCGTCGTCCGGACGGTGCCGCCAGGCCGGGTATGACGGATCGCATTGTCGAGAAGGTTGAGCAGCATCTGGCGCAGCAGTTCCTCGTCGGCGAAGAGCTGCACGTCGACGTCGCCGGTGGACTCGAGCCTGACCCGCCGATCGGCGGCAATCACGCCGAGCCCGCGGACGCATTCGCCGAGCAGCTCGTCGAGATAGAGAGCCTCGGTCCGCAACGTGCGCCCGCCAGCGTCGCCCCGCGCCAGCAGAAACATCGCGTCGACCAGCCGGGTGAGGCGCGCCGACTGCTCCGCGACGATGGTGGTCGATTCGCGATACTCGGTCTCGCTGCGTTGATCCTTGGCGAGCGTGACCTGCGCGGTCGTCCTGATGATCGAGACCGGCGTGCGCAGCTGATGCGACGCGTCCGCCATGAACTGGCGCTGTGCGTGCAGCGCCGCCGGCTCGATCGCGTGACGCCCCACCAGCCATCCGCCCGCCATCGCCACGAGGAGCGCCGCCAGCGTGCCGATTGCCAGCGCGCGCAACAGCTCGCTCCGCTCGCGCGCGAGTGGCTCGAGGCGCGCCAGCACCGTCACCACGAAGGCGTGATCGCCGTCGCGCACCGGCACCTGGATCCTGCGAAAGCCAGACGCGGGCAGATTCCATCCATCGGGTAACGCGTCACCCCAGCTGCCGATGACACCGCCGGCAGGGTCGCTGACGACGATGGTCCGGGCCTCGGCGACAACTTCGACGCTGGCTTCCTTCACGGCGCCGGCAAGATCGAGGCCTTCCCCGAACTCGTTGTGGAGCACCGCGGTGACCGTGCGCTGCAGCCGTGTCAGCTCGTCGTCCAGCCGGTTCAATGCCACCCGCGCCTGCACCTGCGCGATGACGATGGCCCCGGCGGCAAACGCGACCACGACGACCGCGGCATACCACGCGGTCAGACGCGCGCGAATCGAGAGGGTCACGCCGGGTCCGCGGGCGCCGCGATCAGATAGCCCTCGCCGCGGCGCGTGACGATCAAGGTGGCCGCGCCCGGCGGATCGATCTTGCGGCGCAGGCGCTGCACGTAGACGTCGATCACGTTCGAGAGCGGGTCGTACGACGCATCCCAGACGTGCTCGGCGATCGCCGCCCGGCCGACGACGGCGCCGGCGTGCAGCATGAGGTACTCCAGCAGCGCATATTCGCGCGCGGTGAGCGGAATCACGCGCCCGCTCCGCGACGCGGTCCGGGCATGGACGTCCAGCTCGAGGCCGCCGGCGCGGAGCACGCGCGGGGTCACCGGCCGCGTGCCGCGGCGGATGATGGCGCGCAACCGGGCGAGCAGCTCGCCGAAGTCGAACGGCTTGGTCAGATAGTCGTCGGCGCCGCTGTCGAGCCCGTCGATGCGCGACTCGATGCCGTCCCGGGCAGTGAGCATCAGCACCGGGACCACCGACCCGGCCTGCCGGATCTGCCGGCACACGCTGAGGCCGTCCTGCGCGGGCAGCATGACGTCGAGCACGACGGCGTCGTAGTCGGTGATCGACATCTCGTAGAGCGCGCGGGCGCCGTCGCCGGCGATGTCCACGGCGTACGCCTGTTCGCGCAGCCCCTTGGCCAGCATCCGTGCGGCGCTCGGTTCGTCCTCGACGAGCAGGATCCGCATAGACGAATCCTAGTCGGTCCTTGGTCCTTGGTTCTTGGTGCCAGGTCCGTCCTTGGTTCTAGGTCCGTCCTCGGTCCATAGTCCTTGGTGCGGACCAGGGACCCGGGACCCAGGACGGACCTAGAACCAAGGACGGACCAAGAACTAAGAAGCAAGTACCAAGGACTACTTCGGTCCGAACACCAGCACGTGGAACGAGTCCGGGATCGGGGGCGGACCGCCCCGGCGGCCCGGAGGCGGCGGTGGCGCATTGGGAACCGGCGCTCCAAAGTCGACCGCCGCGGTGTAGACGCGGTGCGTCGCAGGATCGAGCGCCATGGTCCGTGCCCCGCGCGACGTCTCGAACGTCTCGACGAGCGAGAGCGCCGTCGGGCTGTCTTCGTGCGCCACGGTGATGTGCCCGTCGCCGCATGAGACGAAGACGTTCTTCGTGGCGGGGTCGAACGCGGTGGCGTCGGTGCCGCCACAGATCTTGAGCGACGCCACCACCTTGCCGCTGTTGGCATCGAGCATCACCAGCGACGGCCCGCCGCCCACGAACAGGCGGTGCGTGGCAGGGTCGATGGCCATGCCGGTGGGCTCCTCGGCCGGAGCCACCGGCCACGTCGCCACCACCGTGCGGGTCGCCATGTCGATCACGTCGACCGTGCTCTTGTCTTCGATGTTGACGAACACCTTGCCGAGCGCGGGATCCGCCTGGCCTGTCTCGGCCTGACCACCCAGCTTGACGGTGGTGATGGCGGCGCCCTTCTCGGCGTCGATGATGGTGGCCGACTCGCCGGTATGGTTGAAGGCGTAGACCTCTTTGCGCGTGGGGACGTAGAGGATGGCGTCCGGGTTGGCGCCGGTGTCGACCTTGGACAGCGTCGCGAGCGTCTTCAGATCGACGATGCCGACCTTGTTCTCCCCCCCGTTGCTCGTGAACCCCCGGCCGTTGGCCCCGATGGCGATACCATGCACACGCGGCGTGTCGGCGATGCGGCCGACGATGGCGTTGGTGGCCAGATCGATGACGACGATTTCAGTCCCGTGCGTCACGTACAGGCGTTTCGCGGCTGAATCCACCGTCAGGTAGTCGAAGGCGCCGGCACCGCCAATCTTGATCTCGGCGACCTTCGCGTAATGTTCGGCCGCCACCACCCCGATGCCCGCCACGACCATGACCAGCAGCGCGACGAGACCGCTCCGAGATGTGCTTCGCATCATCACCACCCCCGGCACACATCATGCTCCCAGCCACATGAACGAACCATGACGAGCGAGGCTCCGCCACACGCCAACTGCATAGAGGCTTCGCCTCGCTCGTGCAGTGTTGAATGGCCCCGCCTGCGGCGGGGCGGGCCTGTCATCCGCCGTTCATTCGTGGTGCCACATACTCGGCGCGTGCGTTCCGTTCTCTGGCTGCCGTGCTGGCTGCTGGCCGCGTCGACCGCCGCCGCCCAGATTGCACCGGCGGCACAGGCTCCAGTACCTCAGGCGCCGCTGACGCTGGCTGCCGCCATCGATCGCGCCTTGTCGGGGAACCCGGCCGTCATCGCGGCGCGCACCCGCCGCGCCATCGGCGCGGCCGGCGTGGCCGTGGCCGGGGAGCGGCTCAACCCGGAAGGACGCGTCGAGTTCGACCGCGACACGCCACGACAGGCCTACACCGTGGCCGTGCCGTGGGAAACCGGCGGCAAGCGCGCCCGGCGCCTCGACGTCGCGCAGGCCTCGGTGCGGACGACGGAGGCGGAGATTGAGCTCGTCGTCGCGCAGACGCGGAGCGCGGTCCGCGGCGCCTACTTCGACCTGTTGATTGCCTCGTCGCGCGTGGCGTTGCTCGACGAGCTGCAGGGGCTCGCCACCCGGGCGCGCGACACGGCGCAGCAGCGGTTCGACGCCGGCGACGCCGCCCGCCTCGAGGTGCTGCAAGCGGAGCTCGCGCGCGCCCAGGCGCAGAACGAGGCGGCCGGCGCGCGCGGCACGGTGGTGGCGGCACGCGCGAAATTGAACGCCCTGCTGGGATTTGCGATCGATGCGCCCACCGAGCTGGTCGAACCCGACCTCGGCATCCCGGTCGCCTTCGACGCGGCGGTGCTGCGGGCGCGCTCCGCCAGCACCGAGCTGGCCGTGCTGGATCGCCGGATCGACGAACAGCGGAGCAAGGTTGCGCTGGCGCGCGCGGTCCGGAGCCCCGACATCACGCCCGAGGGAAGCGTTACGCACGGCTTTGGCACCGACGCCGAATTTCAAACCGGGTGGAAGGCAGCCGTCGCGATTTCGCTGCCGATCTTCACCACTCACAAGGCGGGGGTGCAGCTCGAGGAACTCACTCTGACGCAGCTCACCGCCGAGCGCGAGGCGACCGTGGCCCGCATCGCTGGAGATGTCGCGGCCGCCACCGCCGTGGCCGGCGCCCAGCGCGAGCAATACCTGCGCTATCGCGACGAGATCATCCCCCAGGCGATCGAGGTCGAGAACCTGGCCCAGGACGCCTACCGGCTCGGACGGACGGGGATCGCCGCCTACCTTCAAGCGTTGCAAGCGACTCGTGACGCCCGGCTCCGCTCGCTCCAGGCGCAAGCGGATCTGCAAACCGCCCTCACCGACCTCGAACGCGCGATCGGCGCTCCCCTGCAGCCATGATCACTCGCTTACTCGCCGGCCTCCTCCTGCTCGTCTCGATCGCCGGCTGCAGCCGTGAAGCCACCGAAGAGGTGACGAGCGACACCGTCGTGCCCGTCACCACCGAGGCGGCCGCGGTCGGCACGATTCGCGCCACGCTGATGGTGACCGGCACGGTGACGGCCGCGCCCGGTGCCGATCTGCTGGTCATCGCGCCGGAGCCGGCACGCATCGCCGAGATCCCGCACGCGGAAGGCGACCGCGTGCGGCGCGGCGACGTCCTCGTCCGGTTCGAGATCCCGTCCTATACGGCCGACGTCGCCACGAAGCGCGGCGAAGTCACGCGAGCGCAGGCGCGCCTGCAGAACGCGCGCGCGGCGCAGACGCGGGCCCACGATCTGTTCGACCGCGGCATCGCCGCACGCAAGGAAGTGGAGGACGCCGATCGCGAGCTGGCCGACGCGCAGGCCGGGGTGGCCGAGTCGGAGGCCACACTGGGCGCCGCGCAGACGTCGGCCGCCAGGGCCATCGTCCGCGCGACCTTCGATGGTGTGGTCGCCAAGCGCGCGCACAATCCGGGCGACTCGGTGGAAGCGGCTGCCAGCGACCCGGTGCTCCGAGTGGTGGACCCGAAGCGTGTCGAGATCACGGCGTCGATTCCGGTGGCCGACGTGCAGCGGATTGCGATGGGCGCCACCGCGCAGCTCGCCAGCCCCAGCGGCGGCGCGACCGCCTCGCTCAAAGTGGTCTCGCGTCCGGCCGCCGTCGACGCCAATACGGCCACCGCCCCGATCCGGCTGGCGTTTGCCGCACCCACCGCCCTCCCCATCGGCGCGCCGGTGCAGTTGACGATCGACGCGGAGGAACATCGCGACGTCGTGCTGGTGCCGGCCGCGGCGGTCACCCACGAAGGTGAGGAGGCGGCCGTCTTCGTGGTCAACGGCGAGAAGGCGGAGCGCCGCGTCGTCATGCTCGGAATCACGGATGACGCGCACGCCGAGATTCGCTCCGGGATCAAGGCGGGCGACGCCGTCATCGTCACCGGCCAGGCCGGCCTCCCAGACGGCGCCGCCATCACCCTGGCCAAGCCGGAGCCCGAGAAGTGAGCTTCGCGGCGCTGGCCATCCGCCACTCGCGGGCGGCCATGCTCGTGACGATCGCGTTGGTCGTCGCAGGAGCGATCTCGGCGTTCTCGCTTCCGAGCAGCATCTACCCGCCGCTCCAGTTCCCGCGCATCGTCACCATCGTCAAAAGCGGCACGCTGCCGTCGCAGTCGATGATGCTGACGGTGACCCGGCCGATCGAGCAGGCGGTCATGGAAGTGCCGGGCATCCGCCGCGTGCGATCGCGCAGCATCCGCGGCGCCGCCGAGATCTCGGGGCAGTTCGATCCCTCGACCGACATGGTGGTGGCGCTGCAGCAGGTGCAGAACCGCATCGCCGAGATTCGTGGAGAGCTCCCCGCCGATGTCGAGCTGACGGTCGAGCGGCTGACCCCCGAGGTGTTCCCGGTCTTCATCCTCAGCATGACCGGGAAGCTCGCCACCCCCGAGCTGAGCGACTACGCCAGCTACGTCGTGCGCCCGGAACTGGCGCGCGTGCCGGGCGCCGGCAAGATCGAAGTGCTGTCCAGCGACACGCGCGAGATCGAGGTCGTGCTCGATCCGGCGAAGCTCACGAGCGCGGTGTTGACGGTGCAGGACGTGGCCAACGCGCTCAAGGCCCAGAACCGGCTCGAGCCGGTGGGTCGCTTCGCACAAGCGGGCCAGCAGCATCTCGTGCTGGCCTCCGGCCTCTGGGCGTCGGCCGCCGACATCGCCGCCGCGCCGGTGCAGGTCAAAGGCGGCGCCACCATCCGGGTCGGCGACCTGGGCACCGTCGTACCCGGCTCGCCGGACCGGACCCTCCTGGTCACGGGCAACGGGCGCGACGCCATTTCGATCAGCATCTCGCAGCAGATTGGCGCCAACATCCTGGCGCTGAAGCAGGGCGTGGACGCGGCGCTGGCCGATCTCAAACAGACACTCCCGGCCGGGATCACCATCACCAAGGTCTACGACCTGGCCGAGTTCGTCAGCGACGCCATCGCCAGCGTGCGCGACGCGATCCTGATCGGCGGGTTCCTCGCCATCGTCGTCCTCATCGTCTTCCTGCGCAACGTCCGCCTCACCGCCATCGCCGCGCTGACGCTGCCGCTGGCGGTGATCCCCACCTTCGTGTTCATGCGGATCTTCGGCGGCACGATCAATCAGATGTCGATGGGCGGCCTCGCCGTGGCGATCGGCCTGGTCATCGACGACGCCGTGGTGGTGGTGGAGAACATCCATCGCCGCGCGCACGAAGGCCCGGAAGCGGCGGAGCGCGCAGTGTCGGAGCTGATGGCGCCGCTGGTCAGTTCAACGTTGACCACGGTGGTGGTGTTCGCGCCGCTCAGCCTGCTCTCAGGCGTGCCCGGTCAGTTCTTTCGTGCCCTGTCGATCAGCCTGGCGGTGGCGGTCATCCTCTCGCTCTTCCTCTCGGTGACGGTGGTGCCGCTGCTGGCGCGATGGGCCTTCCGCCACAGCAGCATGCCCGAGGAACGCGAGGGGCGGCTCGATCGCACCTACAGCAGGTGGCTCGACGCGACGCTGCGCCACCACCTCGCGTCCGTCGGCGTGGCGCTGCTGCTGGCGGCCGCGACGGTCGGGCTCTTCTACTCGGTCGGCAGCGGGTTCCTGCCGCCGGCGGACGAGGGTGGGTTCGTCGTGGACTACCTGACCCCGGCCGGCAGCGCGCTGTCCGAAACCGACCGCCAGGTGCGGGCAATGGAAAAGGTGATCGCCGGCACGCCCGAAGTGGCGTCGTACTCGAGGCGCACCGGCTCCGAGCTCGGCCTCTTCGCGACCGCGCAAAACAGCGGCGACATCCTCGTCCGGCTCAAACCGCGCGGCGAGCGCGACCGCACCTCCGAAGACGTCATCAGCGACATGCGGCCGAAGCTGCAGCAGGCGGCGCCGCTCGCCGAGATCGAGTTCGTGCAGCTGCTGCAGGACATGCTCGGCGACCTCGAGGGCGCGCCGACGCCGATCGAGATCAAGATCTTCGGCGACGACACCGACACGCTCGAGAAGCTGGCCGAGCCGGTCGAAGAGATGCTGGGCAAGACCAGCGGCGTCGTGGACGTCGTCGGCATGCAGCGCGGCAATCCGGAAATGACGTGGGCGATCGACTCCCAGGCGGCCGCGCGGTTCGGACTCACTGTCGAGGAGGTCACTACGCAGCTGGCCGCGTCCTGGCTCGGCACCGTGGCAACCGACCTGCGGCTCTTCGATCGGCGGGTGCCGGTCCGCGTCCGCCTGCCGGATGCCACGCGCTTCGATCCGAGCCTGATGGCGAGCACGCAGCTCCGCAGCGGTCCCGGCGCGCTGATCCCGCTGGCCTCCGTGGGCCACCTGCAGCGCTCGAACGGTCAGTCGGAGCTCCTGCGCGAGAACCTGCGCAGCATGGCGCTGGTGAGCGGCCGGCTCGAGGGGCGCGATCTCGGCAGCGCGATCGGCGAGATCCGCACCGGACTGCAGAAGCTGAAACTGCCGGTCGGCTACAGCTACGAGATCGGCGGCCAGTACGAATCACAGCAGCAGTCGTTCCGCGAGCTGCTGATGGTGTTCGGCATCGCCGTGATGCTGGTCTTCACGATCCTCGTGATCCAGTTCCAGGCGTGGGTCCCCGCCCTGCTGATCCTGCTGGCCGCGCCGCTGTCGCTCGGCGGCGCGCTGCTGCTGCTCTGGGCCACCGGCACCGACCTCAACGTGTCGTCGGCGATGGGGCTGATCCTCCTGATCGGCCTGGTGGTCAAGAACGGCATCATGCTGCTCGACTTCTCCGAGCGGCTGCACGCCGAGGGCGAGCCGTTCGACACCGCGGTGGCCCACGCCGGCCGCATCCGCCTGCGTCCGATTCTGATGACCACCTTCTGCACGCTGTTCGGGCTGCTGCCGCTGGCGCTCGGCCTCGGGGCGGGCGCCGAGCTGCAGCGGCCGCTGGCGCTCGCGGTGATCGGCGGTCTCGCGCTGTCGACGCCGGTGACGCTCCTGGTGATCCCCGGCCTCTACAGCGTCATCAAGCGACGCCGTACGTAACATCCGTACGTAGAGGTGGACCTCGAAGAGGTCCACCTGTGTCGCGCAGGCGCAGGCGGACCTCTTCGAGGTCCGCCTCTACGTACGTTAATGAGATCGCAGCGCAGCAAACGCGACGTCGGGGAAGTCGCCGAAGATGCCATCCACGCCCAGAGACGCGAACTGGCGGTACTCCTTGATCGGGTCTCCCCCGTAGCTCGGTGAGAGGAACGCGGCCTCACTGCGCAGTGTCCACACGTGCACGAGCAGACCGGCCTTGTGTGCGTCGGCCACGAGCGTCGTGGGTTCCTTCAGCGTGCCGTCGGCGTTGGCCGGCACGATGAGCCGCGTGTTGGGGCCAATCCCGTCCGCGAACGTCTTGATCTCGGCGAGCCGGGCCGGCGACACGTCGGCCGTCGCCTCGAGGAGCAGGATCAGCCGGAGCGTCGTCTGCGGCCGGAGCAGCTGCAGGTTCGCGGGCTCGAACGACTGGATGAACACCGGCGCGGTGCGATCCGTCATCCCGTGTTTCTTCAGCGTCTCGAGCAGCGACGGCTCGATCGGCAGGCCGATCGAACGGAAGTAGGTCGGGTGCTTGGTCTCGGGATACACACCGATCGTCCGCCCCACCTCGCGCGACTTCGTCTCGACCAGCGTCAGCACCTCCTCGAAGGTCGGCACCGGGTACAGACCATCGCGTTCGTGCGAGCGGAACGGCAGCCGCTCCTTCGCACGCAGCGTCTTGATCTCGGCGAGCGTGAAGTCTTCGGTGAACCAGCCCGCGATCGACTGACCATCGATGGTCTTGGTGGTCTTGCGGCCGGGGAACTTCTCGGCGACGTCCGTGGTGCTGCCGATCTCGTTCTCGTGCCGCGCGATCAGCACGCCGTCCTTCGTCGAGACGAGGTCCGGCTCGATGAAGTCCGCGCCCATGGCGATGGCCAGCGAGTAGGACTCGAGCGTGTGCTCGGGCCGGTGCCCGCTGGCGCCGCGGTGCCCGATGATGATGATGATGCCCGCCAGAATCGCTGCTTTCACAAGCTACTTGCGGTCGGGCAGTTCGTGCGGCTTCTGGCCGTCGGCGGTGAACTCGATGCCCGACGCGTAGAAGCCGGTGCTCGTCAACGTGACGGTGATGTCGTCGGTGGAGAGGTTCTCCCAGAACCAGCCGTGGATGCCGGTGGTCGGCGCGAAGAAGGAGCCCGACGCCTTCTGCCCTTCCGCCATCTCGTAGCTTTCGGCGTAGCCCTTCGGCGCGCCCTGCGGCTCGCCGTGAAAGTCGAACCGCACCTTTCCGGTGGACGTCCAGCTGTAGACCATGCCGGCGCCCTTCTCCATCCGGTACTTGTATTCGATCCCCTCGAACGGCCCGAGCTTGAAGGTGACCATGTCCTGCTTGAGCGGGATCGCCTGCGCCGTGTTCGCGCCCGGCCGGACCGGCTCCAGCGACTCGGGCGGCGGGGCCTCGGCGGCGGCCGCTCCAGCCGCGGCAGGCGCATTGGCCTGCGCCAGGCTGGTGAGCCCGAGCCGCTTTCCGGTCCCGAGCGGATCGACGCCGTACTCCGCCGGCAGGATGGCCGCCATCAGCAGCACTCCCGCCACGAGCATGGCGCCGGCGGCGGCGAGCGCGATCTTCGCCCGCTGCTCCGCCAGCGCGAGACGTGTCGTGGTGTCGTCGGTCATTTCGTCAGCATGTAGCCGGACAGCTGGTATCCGACGAGAAGAAAGCCGCCGGTCATCAGCAGCGTATTGGTCATGAAAGCGTGGCGGAGGAAGCCGGGACGCGTGCGCCACCACGTCAGCCCGATCAGCACGAAGGTAAGCGCCAGCATCTGCCCCATCTCGACGCCGACGTTGAAGCTGACGATGTTGGTGACCAGGCCGTCCTTGGTGAGCGCCAGCTCCTGGAGCTTGGTGGCCAGGCCGAAGCCGTGGAACAGCCCGAACACGAGTACCGCCGCCCGGGTGTTCGGCGTCCATCCGAAGAACGACTGGAAGCCGTTGATGTTCTCGAACCCCTTGTAGACCACCGACAGGCCGATGATGGCGTCGATGATGTAGGCGTTGGCGTGGATGCCGCCGAGCACGCCGCCGAGCAGCGTCAGGCTGTGGCCGATGGTGAACAGGCTGACGTAGAGCAGCACGTCTTTCAGCCGGTAGAGGAAGAAGATGACGCCGACCAGAAAAAGCAGGTGGTCGTAGCCGGTCACCATGTGCTTGGCGCCGAGATAGAGAAAGGGGCCAATGGCCGCGCCGCGGATGCTTTCGACGAACGAAGCGTCCCGCCGCGACACGCCGTGTGCTTCGGCGACGCCCTCGAGCACCACCAGCGCCACGACGGTCAGGGCGGTGAGCAGCGCTATTCGACCGTGACCTGGTACTTCCGGTGGCAGTTGTCGCATGAGTTGTTCAGCCGCTCCCCGGCGGCGAGGATGCCTTCCGGATCCTTTTTCTGTGCGGCCGCGCGCGCTTCGGCGGCCGCCGTGCCCATAGCGGTGGAAATCATCACCCAGTCCCCGGTGTCGCGCGCCCGCCCTGGGGCCTTCAACATCTCCGACGCCTCGATGAGCACCGCGGCGTTCCCCGCCACGCGCTGCCACTCGCGATCGTTCTTGGGTCGCGTCTCCTGCACGCCCTCTCGCGTGACCGTCGTGGCAACGGACTGATAGACCACGGAGGAGGCCGGCGACACGATGCCGTCCATCACCTCGAGCACCGTGGCGACGGGTGGCGCCGCGGGCGGGCCGCCAGCCGTACGCACACCGGCCAGCACGAACCAGATGCCGAAGACGAACAGGAACAGGCTGACGATCAGCAGACCGTAGGTTGTACGCATGCCAGGCGGGGCATAGTACCTCGCCTGTCGGCTGGGCTAAAGCCCCGCCCAACGTGGACTCGCGTGGGGCGTGGCTTCAGCCGCGCCGACGGCTACGCGCAGCGCTTGGAGACGATCTCGTTCCGCTTCTGTTTGAAGACGCTCACCCACTCGTCGATCGATGGAAACCCGGACAGCGCGTGCCCCGGCTCGCGCACGCGCAGGTTCACGCGGGCGACCTCGAACAGATCGTGGAGCTGCGCGTCGGAGAGCTGCTGCAGCAGCACCGCCAGAAAGCGGCGGCCGGCCTCGCCGATCACCGGCTTGTCCAGCGTGCCGCTGAACGACTTCGAGAGGTTGCCGACGCACCCGGGCTCGTCGCGCCACACCGGCGTGTCGCGCCACCGTGCGAAGTTGACGCCGGACGCCTCGTTCGAGTTGGTGGTGCTGGCAGCGCCGAACGTGAGCCCGACGTCGCTGATCATCAGGAACGGCCGGCTGCAGGTGCCTTCCTCGACGCCACCCAGGCAGAGGATCCGCTGCTGCTGCGGCTTGCTGTCGGAGTGCTGCAGGAAGACCGCGAGCAGGGTGAGGGCGTCGCGCTGCGACCTCGGCGCGCCGCCGCGCGCCGGCGCAATCTCGGCGAGCTCCTTCCACGACCAGCCGCTCTCGTCCTTGGCCGGCCACTCGTCGCCAGACATCTTCCGCTCCACGATCGCCGGATCGAAGCGATACTCGCCGCCCGGGCGCTCGATGCCACCGAGCGGCCGCGGGCAGCCGCGGCAGATCACGTTCACCGGATACATGGTGTCGGCGCCGAATCCGAGCGCCCACAGCAGGCGCGTGGCGAGCATTTCGCCGTACACCTCGCCGTTCGTCCCGCCGTACTTCACTTTGAGCTCGTCGCCGCCCGGCAGCTTGCACGCGAACTTCGGCGACAGCCCCGACATCTTCTTGTCGAGGTAGTCGCATGTCACGGTGGCATTGCGGGCAAAGCCGCGCGCGCCTCGCGGGCCGGCGATGAGATCAGCCTTGGCCACGTCGACGGACTGCCACACCTGGGCGCGCGCCAGCACGGCCGTTCGCTGCGCGGCGGCGCGGTCGCGCTCCGCACTTTTTGCCGACGAGCCCTGCCGCCTCGAGGGCAGCGAGGCGCACGACACGCTGAAAACGACCAGAATTGCCGCCGCCACGGGAAGCTGAGCGCGCATGCGATCCGTAGGTGCAAGAAGCCTTCCCGCTGCACCCAGGCCGGTCTGAAGACCGGCAGCCACGCACAAGAGGCCGGTCTAATGACCGGCAGCCACGTGCCAGCTCGGCTACGACAAGGCGGCGGACGCGAGCGCCGCGCCCTCGGAGAGCGACCTCAGCTTGGCCCAGGCGATCTGCGGGTGCGTGCGGCCGCCGAAACCGCAGTCGGCGCTGGCGATGACGCGGTCGGGCCCGACGAGGCGCGCGAAGCGCTGAATGCGCTCGGACACGAGCTCCGGGTGCTCGATGAGATCGGTCGAGTGCGTCACCACACCAGGCAGGATGACTTTGCCCGGCGGCAGGGCGACGCGCTCCCACACGTGGTACTCGTGCTCGTGGCGGACGTTGGCGGCCTCGAACGAGTAGAACTTCGCCTTCACGGCCAGCATCACGTCCACCAGGTCCGACATCGGCAGGTCGAAGGCGTGCGGCCCGTGCCAGCTTCCCCAGCAGAAGTGATAGCGGATGCGATCCTCGGGCACGTTCCGCAGCGCGTGGTTGAGCGCCTCGACGCGCGTGAAGCAGCGCTTCTTGAACGCCGCCAGCCCCATCCGCACGCCGATGCGATCCCACAACGCGGCGGTCCACGCGTCGTCCACCTGCAGCAGGAAGCCGGCGTTGACGATCGCCTCGTACTCCTCGCTCAACGCCTCCGCGAGCGCCCACACGAATTCTTCAGCGGTCTTGTAGTACTCGTTGCCGCGGTACGGCTCGAGACTGGAGGGCGCCGTGCTCGTGAGGAAGCAACGCGACGGATCCCCCGCCGCGGCCTTCAACATCGCGATCTCACGCGCGAGCGCCGCACCACCCGTGTAGGTGATCGGACCGGTGGCCGCCGTGTAGCGCCGCACCAGCTTCATGCGGTTGTCGGCCACGAAGAACAGCGTCTGCCGCGAGGCCGCATAGGTGTAGAACTCGGCGAACGCCTCGCGGTCCTGCCCCTGCGCCACCACCGAGCCGCCCGCGGGCACCGGGCGATCCTCGAAGCCGCCCAGCCGGTGATCCATGAACGCGAGCCAGTCGCCCTGCTTGGTGAGCTCGCCTTCGTTGATGATGTCGAGGCCGGCGGCCCGCTGCTCGGCCACCACCCATTCCACGGCCGCCCGGAGCGTCGCGTCATCGGGGGCAACGGGATCGAAGCCGGGCGGCCCCGGCAGGCTGCCGACGTGCGTCGTGAGAATCTTCACGGCGGTGAGACTACACTAGGCCGGTCATGACAAACCCGACCACACGCCGCGCCGTTCTCACGGGCGCCGCTGCCGCGGCCGCCGTGTCGTTGACGTCGACCCGCGCGGGCGCCCAGGCGCCCGGACGCCGCTTCCAACCCGCACGGCATTCACAGGACGAATGGCTCGACACGGTGCCGGGCAAGCACCGCACGTTCATCGACTGCGCGTCGGTGAACGCCGCCGGCGCGGGCATGCTCTACGCGAACAATCTCTACGTGGCCAACGCCAAGGGCTATCAGCTCAAGGAGGCCGACGTCGCCGTGGTGGTGTGCCTGCGCCACTTCGCGACCGTGTTCGCGTTCAACGACACCATCTGGGGGAAGTACGGTCAGGCGCTGAGCGACGGGGTCTCGTTCGTCGATCCCAAGACGAAGCAGGCGCCTTCGAAGAACCTGCTCGACGACCCTGCGTTCAGTCAGCTGCCGGTCTCCACGATCTCGTCGGTGACGCAGCGCGGCACCCAGTTCGCCGTCTGCGACATGGCGACGAACATGCTGGCGGGGCTGGTGGCGGCCTCGACGAAGGGCGTGCAGGACGCGATCTACCAGGAGTTCGTGCGCAACCTGATCCCGAACAGCCACCTGATGGCGGCCGGCGTGGTGGCGGTCAACAGGGCGCAGGAATACGGCTACACCCTGCTGACCGCGATTTAGGCGGACCTACTGCTGCTTGTCGACGAACGCGACGAGCAGCCGGTTGAACTCCTCGGGCTTCTCCATCATCACGAAGTGGCCGGTGCCCGCCACCTGCGTCTGCTCGTACTTCGGCAGCGCCTTGCGCGTCTCGTCCACGTTCGGCAGCTGCTGATTCGTCCCGGCCCACACCGCCAGCGCCGGCATCGGCGTGACGTCGGTCTTGCGCAGCGACGGGTCGGTGATCGACATCATCGCGCCGATGGCGGTGGCCTCGGGCGCCTTCAGCATCATGGCCAGCACCTTCTGCTGCACGTCGGCCGGTGTCTGCGGCGTGAACATGCCCTTGATCATCCCTTCGCGCGCCTTGAGCCCTTCGGGCCCCGCGAGCGACGGCGGCTTGAAGTCGGCCGGGAACTGCCGCATGTCGAGCGGGCCGTCTACCGCCACGAGCGCGGCGACGTGCTGCGGATAGAGCCGCGCGTACTGGCGGATGACCGGCGCGCCCATGCTGTGGCCGACGAGCACGATCTTGTCAGTGCCCGCCTCGGCGCGCACCGCCTCGACGGCGCGCGCGAAGAGATCCATCGAGAACTTGCCGTCCTTCGGCGCGCCGCTCTGCCCGTGGCCGGGCAGATCGAGCGTGAGCACGCGGTACTTCTTGGCCAGCACCGGCACCTGCGCCGCCCACGACGACATGTCGCACGTCCAGCCGTGGACGAGCACCAGGGTCGTGCGGCCGCTCCCGGCCGACGCCGAGTGGATCTTGAGGCCGTCGACCGTGGCGGCCGACGCGGTGGACGCGAGCACGAGAGAGAGCGCACACATGATCAAACGTCGCATGGTGTCAGTCCTC
>Ga0207648_10001294_pt1 | contig 27922 bp, 25 predicted proteins | sample KBSMisM32_FD_184310 | JGI IMG/M metagenome (GOLD analysis project Ga0207648, IMG submission 184310) | Miscanthus rhizosphere microbial communities from Kellogg Biological Station, Michigan, USA - KBS Miscanthus M3-2 (SPAdes) (version 2) | ecosystem: Host-associated > Plants > Roots >... | reverse complement strand
GCATCCGCCCACCGCCGCTCGCCCATGAGTCCTTCGGCTTCGGCCAGGAGCTGGTCCACGCGCGAGCGCGTCTCTTTCGCCTTCTGGATGCCCTCGACGTATTTGTTGGCCTGGGCCAGGAGGTCTTGCGCCTCCGTCGCGTCCTTGTCCGACGCGGCCTCGGCCAGCGGCCGCCGGGCCTCGTCATAGCGGCCGGCCGCGAAGAGGCGCCGCCCTTCCTCCAGGAAAGCGTTGCGGGTGTCCCGAGTCGTCGAGGCGAGAATCTCGTCCTCCGCGCGCTGCTTGCCGGCAAGGGCGGTGGGGTTGGCGGCATCCAGGGCCAGCACCGATTCGAACTTGAGCTTCGCCTGCGCGGAGTGCCCGTCCTGCTGGAGCTTCGTCCCTTCGGCGAGGGCGCTCGCGATGCGCTGCCTGCGGTCGCGTTCCGCTTCCACGCTCGTCTTTTCTTTGACGATCCGTTGCGTCAGGTCTGCGATCTCCGCCTGGGTCTGCCGGTCGAGCGCCTGCTTGGCCAGCTCCTGCGCCTTGGCCAGGCTGGCCAGGGCTTCGTCGAGATTCCCCGCCTTGTGTTGTTCGGCGGCCTGGCTCCGGAACTTCGCCACCTCCTGGGTGAGGCGCTTGACCTTGTCCTCGCTCTCGACGCCCGCCCGCTGGGCCTCGGCGTTCGCGCGCAGCTTGTTCAGCTCCGTCCACAGGTCTCTCTTCTGCTGGATCTTCCCCTTGGCCTGCTCCAGGTTGAAGAAGCGGATCGCGCTGTTGTAGTCCCCGAGGGCCAGGTAGCACTTGCCCTGGTAGAAGTAGGGCAGGTAGTCGATGAACTGGAGACCGTAGGTCTGCTCCTCGAGCGCGGAGTCGGGCTTGGCCTTGACCGCCTGCTCGAGGTACGCGAGCGCCTCGGGGTACTTCTTGTTGGGAATGAGGCGGTCCGTCGCCTCCAGGTAGTTGTCGTACCAGGTGCGCGGCGCGGCGTGCGTGGAGGTGGCGCCCAGAGCCACGGCGAGGACGGCGACGAAGGGGACCCGGAGGCGCATGGAAGAGTCTAGCAGGACGGGAAAAAGAGGGAAGCGGGCCCGAGGCAGCACCCCGGGCCCGCGGCTACGGCGCTACTTCTCGTAGAGAGCGGCGATGAGGGCCCCGCGCGCGGTGGCCGTCAGCGGGTCGGAGGCCATGCGGACGCCGGACACCGCGACGGGCAGCGTGCGCGAGTTCAGCGCCTTCTCGAACAGCTCCTTGAAGCCGCGCGGCTTGGCCGTCCCGCCCGCGATCACGATCGGCAGCGGCCGGTCCGACCGCGGCAGCTTGTCCGCCTGCGAGATCGATTGCTGCAGCTTCTGCACGAGGGACTCGATGAGATCCTCGTAGTAGATGCGCAGCGCCTTCTCGTACTTGTCCTTGGGGGGCTTGCTGAGGTCGAGGCCGTCCTCCTTGATGACCTTCACGCGCGTGGGCTGCTCGCCCGTGACCGATCCCACCGAGTCGTCGATGAAGTCGCCGCCCTTCGGGATGCTGAACATCATGGAGGGGATCGACAAGTAGGCGAGGGTCACGTTGCACATGCCGCCGCCGCAGGAGATCCCGATGCCCGTGAAGTTGTTGTCCTCGAGCTCCGAGAAGATCACGGCCAGCCCTTCGTTGATCGCGACCGGCTTGTAGCCGAGCCCCTCGAAGTAGCGGCGCAGCGTGGCCTCGTGGTACGTGAGCTGCGCTTCATGGCCTTCGGTGGCCGCGGGCACGGAGAAGGCGAGGATCTCGCCCTGCGCACGCGCCTTGGGCACGAGGGTCTGGAGGATCGCCTCCAGCACGGGCATGGCGAAGCGCTCCTTGGGGTTGATGAGCCCGTCCGCCATCGGCCGCCGCACGTTCGCGTTGAACATGTTCGCGAACTTCTCGGTGGCGGTGCCGTAGATGATCAGCTCGTCGTTCTCACGGTAGTAGGAGATCTCGTTCTGGCCGAGGATCGTCTCCGTGAACCGGGACCAGGGGACGGGGATGAAGGCATTGAGCTGGGCGCCGGTGTCGATCTCCTTGCCCTTGCGCTTCGCCGCCACCACCTTGCTCGTGCCGACGTCGAGGCCGACCGGGTTCGAGCCGGCCTTCATGAGGTCTTCGATGCGCTCCTCGGCCTCCTGCGCGACCTTCCACAAATGGTCTTTGCGCTCGTCCATGCTCTCACCCCTCCTTCGGCAACGGCGTGATTTGCAGCGGCGTCATTGTAGACCCTCCGGGCGGGAAGTCGAGGCGGCAGCGCGGCCTACGGCCGCTTCTCCGGTCCCCGATCCCTCCCCGGCGGCCGCGTTTGGACCCGGCTCGTACCCGGCCTGCTGCTTCTCGATCCACCGGTCGTAAGCGGTCTGCCGGTCGAAACGGACGTCCTCGACGCCCCGGTGCTGCCGCGCCGCCTCGCGCGAGAGCTCCGCTTCCGCCGCCCGCACGCCGGGCCAGGGCTGGTCGAGCACCTTCAGGAAGTCGTCGTCGTAGTCGAAGCCGAAGAGCGCGACGCTGGGGGCCTCGCGCTGGTACTGATCGGGCAACCCGAAGACCGCGAACGGGAACCCGCGCGCCCAGTCCATGTGATGCCCGATGAGGTGCTTCTTCGGGTTCACGCTGGTGAGGCCGTGGGTCACGCACATCTCCGGAGCGATCTCGTACCTCTGGCGCAGGTAGTCGGACACGTTCCGGCCCGCGGCCAGCTGCGCCTGCGTGATGGGCAGGGCCTTGCCCCCTTCCCAGCGCGTCTCGAAGGAGACGGCCAGGAACGCGTGGTTGAGGTTCAGGTAGACCCGGCCGGCGTTCGCCCACACCGAATTGCCGGCGTGATTGGCCTTGCTGTCTTCGGCGACGATGCGGAAGACGCGGCCGAATCGGTCGATCACGTAGTGGTAGAGGCGGTTCTTCTGCACGTAGCGCAGCAGGCCTTGCGACGTGCCGCGGAGGTTCTCGTTGTAGGCGGCCTCCAGCGGCCAGACGTCGCTCTCCGACGTGTGGAAGAGGAGGCCGACGGGCGCTTTGTACACGCGCGCCTCGAGATTGCCTTCACGGTCGAAGACCCGGAAGGACCGGGGCGTGCCCTTCACGGTCAGGGCCGTGTCGATGCGCAGCCCGTTGCTGTAGAGCTCCCACTGCGGGCCCTTCTCCACGAGCCAGATCGCGGCCGGGGCCACTCCCGCGGTCGTGGGCGACGCGGCGGCCCCTTGCTCGGCCACGGAGGAGGCGGGATCCGGAAGCGGCGCCACCGCCGCCGGCGCGGACACCTGCCGCGGAGCGGCCATGAGCGGCGCCGCCGGGGGCCGCATGTGCCGGTAGGCGGCCACGCCCACGGAAATGCCGAAGATCAAGCCGAGCCCGATGACCGCCGCGCGGCCGAAGGCGAACGACACGCGCGTGGCGATGTTGACGCCGCTCGCGTCCGCGCGGAGGGCTTTCGTGTCGAGGAGCTGCCGCAGGTCCTCGAGGCTCAGCCAGCGGTAGAGGACGCGGCGCACGGGCGCCACCGGGACCTTGCGGACCACGCGGCGCGCGGCCTGGTGGCGGGCCAGCGACGTCCGGATGAAGCGGAGCTTGACCACGGGATCGCGGATGCCCTGGCTGACCGATTCAAGCGCGTGGAGGAACTCCTCCGGTTCCGAGGCGGTCGGTACCGGCCGGCGCCGGACACCGGCACTTCGGTCCGGTGGCCGGACCCCGCTGCTGCGGTCCGTTCGCTTTGTCTCCGCGCCCATCCCCGATCAGGCCTCCCGACCCGCCAAGGCCACGGATTATAGGGGTTTGCGAGGAGAGTGGCAAACCTGGCTGGCCGGCCGGAAGCGGCGGATCAGTCGGTGGGCCGGAGAGGCAGCCGGACTTCGAACAGGGCGCCCTGGCCGCTGCTGCTCTCGACGCGGATCGTGCCTCCGTGTATGGCCACGACTTCCTTGACCACGAACAGCCCGATGCCCGCCCCCGCATGGGCCTTGGAGGGGCCCGCATCCACCATGAAGAACTTCTCGAAGATCCGATCGTGGAACTCGGGGCCGATGCCGATTCCGTCGTCGCGGACTCGCAAAACGACCTCGTCGCTATTCGCTTCCAGCCCGACGTCGACCTTGCCCCCGGCGGGGGTGAACTTCACCGCGTTCTCCACGAGGTGGAAGGCGAGGCTCTGCAGCAGGCCCTCGTCGCCGGCCAGGACCGGCACCTCCGCCGCGATCGCGGTCGTGAGCTGCAGTCCCTTGACGCTGGCCTCCTGGCGCAGGGTCAGCACGACGGTGCGCAGGACGTCGGTGAGGGAGACGGGCGTCCAGGTCACGTGCCGCTGCGCCATCCCCTGCTCGAGCTGCGACACGTGGAGGACCTCGTCGATCATGCGCCCCAGCCGCTGGGTCTGCTCGAGGGCGACGCGCAGGTAGTGGGCGGCCTGCTCGCTCCCCTCGCCTCCATTCGCCAGCGCTTCCAGGTAGCCCTGGATCACGGTGAGCGGGCTGCGCAGCTCGTGGCTCACGTTCGAGAGGTACTCCTGGCGCTGGCGGTCCATGGCCACGATGCGGCGCAGGCGCAGCGCGTTGCCGATGGCGATGGCGGCCTGCGCGGCCAGGGTGGCCGCGAAGCGCAGGTCGTCGATCTCGAAGTCATCGGACCCCGTCGTGCTCTCCAGCAGCAGCACGCCGAGCTTCTCCTGCGGGAGCGCGATGGGCACGCAGAGCGCGCTGCGCGGATCGACGTTGCCGGCCGCTTCCCGAAAGGCGGGATGGCGGACGGGACGCCTTCGCTCGCCCGCGCCGGAGCCCACCAGCCGGCCATGCCCGCTCACGAACACGCTTCCGGGCAGGCCCTCGTGGAAGGTCAGGCGGACCGTGCCCAGCACCGCGGGCTGCAGGTAACCGAAGCTCGACCGCACCCGCAGCGTCTCGCCGTCGTAGAGCAGCACCGCTCCCATCTGCGCGGGCCGCACCGCCTCCACGCTGCGCCGCGCGATCCGTTCCAGGAGCACGTCCAGCTCGAGCTCGCTGTTGAGGACGTTGGTGATCTCCTGCAGGATCTCCAGGTTCCGGAGGGCGCGCACCTTCTCGTCGAAGAGGCGGGCGTTCTGGATGGCGGACGCGACCTGCGATGCGATGCCGTCGAGCGCGACCACGTCGCCGTCGTCGAACGCGTCCACGCGGTCGCTCTCGACGTTGAGCACGGCCACGACCTGGCCGGTCAGGCGCACGGGGACGGCCAGCTCGGAGAGGGTGGCGCTGAGGGCCGAGGGCACGAAGCGCGGCTCGCGTCGCACGTCGCTGGCCAGGATGTGCTCGCCGTGTTCGGCGACCCACCCGATGATCCCGTGCCCGAAGGCCATGCGATGGCCCTTGGGCATCGCGCTGGCCGCGGCGCCGGCCGCCCCCGCGAGAAGCGCGTCGCGCCCCTCGGGCTTCACGAGGTACACGGCCACGCTGTAGTAGCCGAACGAGCGTTGCACGTAGCGCGCGATCGCGCCCAGGAGGGCGTCCACGTCGAGGGTGCTGGCCGCGATCTCGGACGCGCCGGCGAGGAGGGCGAGCTGTCCCGCGCGGCGGTCCTCCGCCTGGCGCGCATCGGCCTTGGTGAGGGCCACGGCGGCGCGCCGGCCGAGCGTGCCCAGCGTGGTGAGGTCCTCCTCTTCCCAGGACGCCGACGATTCCACGACCACGAGCCCCCCCAGCGTGCGGCCGCCCGCGGCCAGGGGCACGACGATCGCGCGCCGCTCGTCTTCGCGCCCGAGACGCACGGCCGTGGGCGCGGCCCGGGCCAGGTACGCGGCCAGCGGCGTCCCGGCCAGGGCAGGGGGATCGCCGAGCAGCTCGAAGGCGCGCGAGCGCTCTCCCCCCGGCACGTGCACGTCTTCGTTGCCGTCGAGGAGGACGATCACCGCTTCGCCGCCGGACAGCCGCGAGGCCGCGCGCGCGATCGTCCCGAACACCTCGGTGAGGTCGCGGTCCTCGACGATCGCCTTGTCGATCTCCCAGAGCGCCTGCACCTGCGCCAGGTGCCGGCGCGACCGCCGCACGAGGCGCGCGTTGTCGATGGCGGCGCCCAGCATGCCTCCGACCGCGGCCAGCAGCTCGATCTCGTCCTCGGCGAATTCGCGCACGGCGTAGCCGCCCACCGGCATCATCCCCACCGCCCGTCCGCGCGCGTAGAGGGGGACCAATACGAGCGAGCGCAGCCCGCTCTGCCGAGCGGCCTCGCGTGCGTCGGGGGCGGCGGCGATGTCGGGCACGACGACGGGACGCACGGAATCGATCGCTCGCCCCATGACGGCCTCGCCTCGGCGGAAGCGCTGGACCGCGTCCGGAAGGTCGGCGGGCAGGCCGAAGTGATGCTGGGTGGCCCGCAGGTCGCCCGTGACTTCGTCGAGGAGGTAGATGCCGCCCGCCTCCAGGCGCAAGGCGTCGAGAGTCGCTTGCAGGGCCTGGGGGAGGGCGCGATCGAGGTCTTCCGAATGCGCGAGGGAGGCGGCGATCGACGCGAATGCGGCGAGGCGGCGCGCCTCGCGGTCACGCTCGGAAGGCCCGGTACGCGGCATTGCGCGGCCGGATCCTAGCATGGCGGCCGCGCCCCTCAGGGCCCGAAGAGCGGGCGCGGGAACAGGGCGGAGGCGGCGGGGGAGCGCAGGAACGGGAAGAGCAGGACGCACGACGGAACCTGGAAGAGGCTCTGCACCACGACCGACGACGGGAAACGCAGCGGGGCGTGGGCCAAAGCGAGGCCGACCGCGATCACGTAGGTCACGATCGCGGCCAGGCAGTAGACCATCGCCACGGAGCGGCAGAAGGCGATGCGGCGCCACAGGCCCCAGGCCAGGAGGAAGTGGAGGAGGCCGGCCCCCGAGGCCTGCCAGAGCGTGAGGAAGGGAACGGGGTGCGGGGCATCGTGAACGGCGAGCGCGATCTCCAGCACCCCGCTCACCGCGAAGAAGAGAGCGGAGAGCCAGACGCCGGGCGACGTGGAAGTGGATTGCGTCACGCGGGAGCGGCGCTTGGGGGCCACGGAAATTATACGTAGAATGGCCGGGACCCGGGACTCTCCAGGTGCTTCCCATGACCGCATCCAAGCCGGCGTCGCGGCGACGCGCCCCGCGCCTCTCCGTCGAGCGGGCCGGACGCCTGAAGGGGCGACTGCCCCACGCCATCACCGTGATCGACCTCAGTCACACCGGTTGTCTCGTGCGCTGCGGCACCCTTCTCAAGTCGGGCGCCATCCTCGATTTCGAGATGGACCTCGACGATGGTCCCCTGTCCGCCAAGGTCCGCGTCGCGGAAGCGTCCGTCGACGGCTCCGCGAGCGGAGGAGACAGCCAGTCCTGCCTGGCCGGCCTGGAGTTCATGGGCCTGCCGCCGCGCGAGGATGCCCGCCTGCGCCGTTTCCTGGACGAGGAGAGAAAGCGGCGCCAGAGTGCGGACGCGTCCCCTCGCTGAGCTCTCCGCGCGCGATCTGCGTCCCCTCCTGGACGAGGAGTCCGAGCACTGGGGACAGGAGCTCCTCTGGGACTACACCGACGTCTCGTCCGCGGTGGCGAGCGGGCTCGAGCGCCGCGCCCTCACCGGCTTCGTGCTGCAGGACGGCCTGCGCTCCGTGGCGTACTGTTATTACATGCTCGACGCGGGCCGCGCGATCGTGGGCTCTCTCTTCGCGGCCACCGGCTTCCGGGGCCAGGGCCTGGAAGAGCAGCTCGTGGACGCCGTTCTCGCCGAGGCCCAGGCCCATCCCGGCAACGACCGCGTGGAGTGCCAGACCTTGTTCTCCACGGCGGCGGAGGCGGACGCCCGGTTCGCGCGCGCGGGGTTCCGGAGCCGCATCCGCCACTACCTGGTGCGGCCGCTGGAGGCGGCGGTGACGGTGCCCGCGCACGACTGGAAGCTGCGGGCGCTGCGGCGCGAGGACCTCGGCCCCGCCGCCCTCGTCATCCACGCCAGCCACCGCGGCAGCCTCGACGCCGCGCTCAACCTCACCTACGCGACGCCGGGCTACTGCCGCGGGTTCGTGGAGACGCTCGTCCTGCGCGCGGGCTGCGGGCGCTTCGATCCCGACGCCTCGTTCCTGGCCGAGGGACCGGGCGGGCCCGCGGGCGTCATCCTCTCCAGCCATCTGTCGCAGACGAACGGCCACGTGTGCCAGGTCTCGGTCGCGCCCGAAGCCCAGGGCCGCGGGCTGGGCGAGGTCCTGATGACGTCCGCGCTCTCGGCCTTCCGGCGCGAGGGGCTCGCCACCTCGAGCCTCTCCGTCACCTTCGACAACCGCCGCGCCTATCGCCTCTATCAGAGGCTCGGCTTCCGGCTGCGCAAGGAGTTCGCCGCCCACGCCTGGGTGCGGCCTCCGGCGCGGATCGAGCTGCCGGCCTGAGATGATCCCGACGGCTCTCTTCCTCCTCCTGCTCGCGGGGCCGGCGACGGTCGTGCCGTCGCCGAGCCCGTCCGCCTCGCCCGCGCCACCGCCGCGCTACACCGTCCTCGTCCTGCCCCTGGAGTCCACGGGCGGGGCGACGGAGCCCTGGGTCAGCGAGGCCGTTGCCGATCAGCTGCCGAGGTCCCTGCGGCAGCTTGGCGTGCCCGCGGTCAGCCGGGCCGAGCGCCTGCAGGCCCAGGCCGCCCTCGAGATTCCCGACGTGCCCCTCACCCGCGCCACGTCCGTGCGCGTCGCGGAGGCGCTGGGAGCCACCCGCCTCGTGATGGGTACCTACGCCATCGAAGGCCCTCGCCTCACCCTCTCGCTGCGCCTCCTCGACGTGGAGCGCGCGACGCTGAGCGCACCGCTCATCTCGAGCGCGCCGATCGAGAGCGTGATGGAACTCATCGACCGCCTGGCCTGGGACGTCGCCCTGGCCGGGCCCACGCCCCCCGCGCAGACGCGGGAAGTGCTCGCGGCCCTGCGGCCCCAGGTCTCGTTCGAGGTCTTCAAGGCCTACGCGCGCGGGCTGGCCGCGCGCGATCCGAAGGCGCGCGCGACCCTGCTGCGCAGCGCCTTGACCGCCGCTCCCACCTTCGACGCCGCGCGTCTGGCCCTGGGCCGGCTGCTGCTGGAGCAGCGCGAGTTCTCGGCGGCCGGCCAGACCCTGGCCCGCGTGCCCGCGACCTCGGCCCTGGCGCGCGAGGCGTACTTCACGCGCGGCGTGGCCCTCCTCGAGATCGGCCGCTACCGCGAGGCCAGCCGCGTCTATTCGGGCCTCGCCCAGGCCGAGCCCACTCCCGGCGCGCTGAACAACTACGCGCTGGCCGTCCTGCGCGACCCCGTCCCGAACTCGCCGAAGGCCTCGGACATCCTGCGCCAGGCCCTGGCCCTGGACCCCGAATCGGTGGACCTCGGCTTCAACCTGGCCTGGGCGCTGCTGGCCGAGGACGACGCGACGGGCGCGGCCTTCCAGCTGCAGGGCCTCACGAAGGTCGTGCCCCTGGACAAGCACACGCGCGTGGTCCTGGTCTGGGCTCTCCGCCGCGCGGGCCGCGACCAGGAGGCGGATCGCCAGTGGCAGGGCGTCCTGGCCCTGGCTCCCGTGTACGCGTCGCTGATCGTCCCCGACCTCTCGCGGCGCTTCGAGAGGATCCAGCGCAGCGAGCGCCCCTTCGAGCTCGCGCGCGAGAGCCGCAGCGACTCCGAGGTCGCGGCCGCCCTCTACATGAAGGCCCAGCGCCTCTTCGACGCGGGCGACGCCGCGAGCGCGCTGGCCGAGGCCACGCGCGCCGGATACCTCGATCCCTACAACCGCTCGATCCACCTCCTGCTCGCGCGCCTGCACCGCGCGCACGGCGACGGCGAGAAGGCGCTCAACGAGTTCCGCATGGCCCTCTGGTCCGAGGACGACGCGGCGGTGCGGGTCGAGGTGGCGGGGCTGCTGCGGGAGATGGGCCGTCCGGCGGAGGCGCGGGCGGAAGCGGCGCGGGCCCTCGCCCTGGCCCCCGGCAACGAAGCCGCGCGCAAGCTGGCCGAGACACCGCAGTAGGCTGGGCTATCATCGAGAGGTGACCCTGTCTCCCGCTCTCCTCGGCCTCATCCTCCTCGCCGGCATGGACACGCCGGCGCCGCGGCCCACGGCGCCCGCCCGGCGCCCGGCCCGTCCCGGCCTGTCCTGGGCCGAGGCGGATTCCCTGAGCCGCAAGCTCGCCGTCATCGAGGAGCGCCACCGGCAGCAGAAGGCGAAGAAGAGCCAGCCCGTGCAGATGACGCAGGGCGAGGTCAACTCGTACCTGAACCTCAGCTACGCGGACGAGCTGCCCAAGGGACTCAGCAACGTCGAGGTGCGCCTGGGATCCGGGCGGATCGAGGCCAAGGGCTACGTCGACGTCGACCAGGTCAAGGGCAGCATGCCCGCGAGCTCGTCCTGGGGCGCCCTCTCGTTCCTCACCGGGCAGGTTCCGATCGAGCTCTCGGGCAAGCTCGTGAACCAGGACGGCTTCGGCACCTTCGAGCTCGACTCCGCCTACGTCGCCTCCATCCGCGTGCCCGTGAGCGTCGTCGAGCAGATGGTGGCCTCGTCGACGAAGAGCGAGAAGCATCCGGACGGCTACGACATCCACGCTCCGTTCCGGTTGCCGTATTCGGTCAGCCGCGTGCGCATCGAGCCGGGCAAGGCCACGCTCGAGTTCTGATCCCGCCCCGGCCGGCCCTCGTGGGATGATCGCGGGCATGGACCTCGCCTCGCCCGTGCAGTTCGTCAAGGGCGTGGGCCCGCAGCGGGCGGAGGCGCTCGCCCGCGAAGGCGTGACGACGCTCGAGGACCTCCTCTTCCATCTGCCCATGCGGTACGAGGACCGCACGGCCTTCGCCCGCATTGCCGATCTGCGTCCGGGGATGAAGGTCTCCGTCGCGGGAACCATCGCGGTGGCCGGGCTGCGCCGGGCGCGGCGTCTCACCCTCTACGAGGTCCGCCTGGACGACGGGACGGGACGGCTCAAGGCGCTCTGGTTCAACCAGCCCTTCCTGAAGGACACGTTGCCGCGGGGAACGCAGGTCGTCCTCTACGGCACCGTCGAGCCGGACGCCTACGGATCGCGCCAGCTCATGATGGCGTCGCCGCAATACGAGAAGGTCGAGAGCGAAGACGCCGCCGTCCACACCGGCCGCATCGTCCCCGTCTACGAGAAGCTGGGTCCCCTGACGGGCAAGGCCTTGCGCCGCATCCTGCTCCGCCTGGCGGAGACGGTGCCCGACGACCTGCCCGATCCGCTTCCCGCAGATGTGCGCGAGCGGCTCCAGGTCATCCCCCGCGCCGAGGCCCTCCGGCGCATCCATCGCCCCTCGGAGGACGACGACCTCGCCCTCCTCGACGCGGCGCGGAGCCCGGCGCACCGGCGTCTCATCCTGGAGGAGTTCTTCCTTTTCCAGCTCGGCCACGCCCTGCAGCGGCAGGCCCGGCAGGAGCGTCCCAAGCGCGCGGCGTTCACGATCACGGACGCGGCGCGCGACGCGGTGAAACGCATCCTTCCCTTCCATCTGACCAACGCCCAGAAGCGGGTGCTGCGCGAGATCGCGGACGACCTCCGCTCGCCGCATCCGATGAACCGGCTCGTGCAGGGCGACGTGGGGTCGGGCAAGACGATGGTCGCCCTCCTGGCCATGGTGGTCGCGATCGAGAACGGGTTCCAGGCCGCGTTCATGGCCCCCACGGAGATCCTCGCCGAGCAGCACTATCTGACCTTCAAGCGGCTGCTCGCGCGCTGTCCGTATTCGGTGGGCCTGTTCACGTCCGCGATGAAGGGAAAAGACCGCCGCGCGGCCGGGGAGGCGCTGGCGGGGGGGCAGGTGCAGATCGCCGTCGGCACGCACGCCCTCATCCAGCAGGACGTGGCCTTCCATCGCCTGGGCCTGGCCGTGGTGGACGAGCAGCATCGCTTCGGCGTGCTGCAGCGCGAGGAGCTGCGGAGGAAAGGCGGCGACGTGGACGTGCTCGTGATGACGGCCACTCCCATCCCGCGCACCCTGGCCCTCACCGCGTACGGGGACCTCGACGTGTCGGTCGTGGACGAGCGGCCGCCGGGACGCACGCCGATCCGCACCGCGCACCGGGCCGCCTCCGACCGGCGCGCGGTGGTGGAAGAGGTCCGGCGGGCGCTGGCCGCCGGCCGTCAGGCCTACGTCGTGTACCCGCTGGTCGAGGAGTCGGACAAGCTCGAGGACGTGCGCGCGGCCACGGAAATGGCGGAGGAATGGCGCGCGGCCCTGCCGTCCGCGCGCATCGGCCTGCTCCACGGGCGCCTGAAGGGGCCGGAGAAGGAGCAGGTCATGGGCGCCTTCTATCGGGCGGAGATCGACGTGCTCGTGGCCACCACCGTGGTCGAGGTGGGCGTGGACGTACCCAACGCCACGGTCATGGTGATCGAGCATGCGGAGAGGTTCGGGCTCTCGCAGCTCCACCAGCTCCGCGGCCGCGTCGGCCGGGGCGCGGGCGCCTCCACGTGCCTGCTCGTGACGCACGGGCGGCTCTCCGACGAGGCGCGCGCGCGCGTCGACGTGCTGACGCGCAGCGACGACGGCTTCGTGATCGCCGAGAAGGACCTGGAGCTGCGCGGGCCCGGGGACTTCTTCGGCACCCGCCAGTCCGGCTTGCCCCATCTGCGGGTGGGCGATCTCCTGCGCGACCGCGAGCTGATGGCGGTGGCGCGCGAGGAGGCGTTCCGCTACGTCGACCAGAGCCGGGGCACGGAGGCCGCGGGTCCGCTGGCCGACCTGCTCGAGCGCGGCGGCTGGCAGCGGCGCTTCGGACTCGCCCGAGTGGGCTGACTCGACCACGGGAGGACAAACGTGAGCCCCGCCCCCATCAAGCCCCCCATCGCCATCGCGGACCTCGAGAAGCTCGACGTGCGCGTCGGCACCATCGTGTCCGTCGAGGAGGTGCCGAAGTCCGCGAAGCTCGCGCGGCTCACCGTGGACTTCGGCGACCACCGGCGCACGATCCTGGCCGGCATCCGCAAGGAGCGCGCGAACCCGCGCGAGATCGAGGGACGGCAGGCCCTCTTCGTCGTGAACCTCCCGCCGCGCGAGATGGCGGGGGAGACTTCGCAAGGCATGCTCTTCGACATCGGGTACGCGGACGGGGTGACGCCCGTGCTCGCGCAGCCGGAGAGCCCGGTCCCCAACGGAACGCGGGCGGGCTAGGAAACCGGGGCGGCGTCCATGACCCGCATCATCGGAGGGACAGGCAAGGGCCGGCGGCTGCGGACGCCGCCCGGGGAGGCGACGCGCCCCACGGGCGCGCGCGTGCGCCAGACGCTGTTCGACATCCTGGCTCCGCGCATCCGCGGATGCCGGTTCCTCGACGCCTTCGCGGGCAACGGCGGCGTCGGGCTGGAGGCGCTCTCGCGCGGAGCGGCGCGCGTCGTGCTGATCGACCAGAGCCGCGCCGCCGTCGAGGTGATCCGCGAGAACGCGCGGCTCCTGGCCGGGGGCGGCGGTGACGTGCAGATCCACCAGCAGGACGCGCGGATCGCCCTCGCCGCCCTGGCCGACGCGGGCGTGCGCTTCGACGTCGTCTACCTCGACCCGCCCTACGCGAGCCCGCTCTACGAGCCGCTGCTCGAGGAGTCCGGGCGCCTCCTGGAGGAGACGGGTACGGTGGTGGCCGAGCACTTCCACAAACGCGCGCTCCCGGAGACAATAGGGGGCCTCGTGAGCACCCGCTCGGTGCGCATCGGGGACCACAAGCTCACGTTCTACGAGGCCCGGCATGACTAGCGGCAAGACCATGGCCGTCTACCCGGGCTCGTTCGACCCGATCACGAACGGCCACCTCGACATCATCGCCCGCGGCCTCAGCGTGTTCGACGAGGTCACGATCGCGATCCTCCTGAACCCGGAGAAGCAGCCGCTGTTCACCGTGGAGGAGCGCGTGCAGATCATCCGCGAGGCCTACGGGGGCGAGTCGCGCATCAAGGTGGACACGTTCTCCGGGCTCCTCGTGGACTACGCGGAGAAGATCGGGGCCACCGTCATCGTGCGCGGCCTGCGCGCGATCTCCGACTTCGAGTACGAGTTCCAGATGGCCCTCATGAACCGGCACCTCAACCCGCGCATCGAGACCGTCTTCATGATGCCGGCGGAGCGGTACTCGTACCTCTCGTCGCGCCTGGTCAAGGAGGTCTTCCAGCTCGGGGCCAGCGTGCACGAGCTGGTGCCGCCGGTGGTGGAGCGCCGCTTGCGCGAGAAGTACCCGGGGCCGCCGCCGGAGGGCGAGCGCCGGCGGAGACGCACGTGAAGGCGGCGGAGCGGGACGGCTCCGCGCGCGACCTCTCCGTGCGCGCGCGCTCGATCGAGGTCTCGCCGACCGTGGCCATGGCCCAGCGCGCGGCCGCCCTCAAGGCCTCGGGCGCGACCGTGCTCGACTTCTCCGTGGGCGAGCCCGACCAGCCCACGCCCAAGCACATCGCGCAGGCCGCCACCGCCGCCCTGGAGGCGGGAAAGACGCGCTACACCGCCGCCGCCGGCCTGCCCGAGCTGCGGGCGGCCGTGGCCGCCCGCTACGGCAAGGACTTCGGGGCGACGTTCGCGCCCGAAGAGGTGGCCATCACCATCGGCGGCAAGCAGGCGCTGTACCTCGCCTGCCAGGCCCTCCTCGATCGGGGCGACGAGGTGGTCATCCCGTCTCCGCATTGGCCGACGTTCGCCGAGGCCGTGCACCTCGCGGGCGGACGCCCCATCCTCGTGCGCGCGCAGGAGAAGGACGGCTTCAAGGTCACGGCGCGCATGATCTCCAAGGCGACGGGGCCGCGCACCAAGGCCGTCCTCATCAACAGTCCCTGCAATCCGACCGGCGCCGTCGTCGACCCCGAGGACCTGCTCGTGATCGGCGACATGGCCGTGCGCCGGAAGTTCACGATCCTCTACGACGACACCTACGCCCGCCTCATCTTCGACGGGCGCGACCAGTCGGCGCTGGGCGCGGTGCGCGAGGCGGCGGGCGAGCGGCTCGTCGTCCTCGGCACCGCCTCCAAGAGCTACTGCATGACGGGATGGCGCATCGGCTGGGTGCTCGGCCCGAAAGCGCTGGTGGACGCCTGCGCCGCCCTCGTCTCGCACAGCACGCAGTGCCCGGCGACGTTCGCGCAGGTGGGCGCGGTGGAAGCCCTCACCGGCCCCCAGAAGTTCGTGGGCGACCTCGTGGCCGAATACCAGCGCCGGCGTGACTTCGTGCATCCCGCGCTGGCCGCGATCCCCGGCGTGACGTGTGTCGTGCCCGCGGGCGGGTTCTACGCCTTCCCGAACGTGGGCCGCCACCTCTCGCCCAGGCTTCCCGACACGCTCTCCCTCGCCTTGCGGCTGCTGGAGGAGACGAAGGTGGCCGTCGTGCCCGGCGAGGGGTTCGCCGCCCCCGGCTACCTGCGCGTGTCCTTCGCGCGGCCGATGGACGAGCTCAAGGAAGGGGTGCGCCGGATCTCCTCCTTCCTGGCCGGCCTGCACGGCGCCTGATGGCGGGCCGGGCGCGCAGGACGACGCCCCTCTCCGCGCTGGGCCTCTCGGAAGGCGACGCCGTCATCGTCTACCTGCAGGCCCCGAAGGAGAAAGTGTGGGGCCTCCTCCTCTCGCTCCAGGCGGCGGGCATCGTCCTGCGCTGCATCGACCTCGCCGCTTTCGACGACTGGATGAGGCAGGAGGCGCGTGGCGACGAGCCCTACCTCGGCCTCACGACGCTGTTCTATCCCATGGGCCGGGTGGAGCGCATGGAGAAGGACGAGACGCTGGGACCGATCTCGAGCTACTCCGCGCGGTTCGCGAAGGAAGTGGGGCGCAGCGTCCACCAGGTTCTCGGGCTCGAACCCGAGCGCGAATGATCCACCGCCGGGCTCCCGGCCCGCGCGCCTGCGGTTAGGATGGACGGAGATGGCGAAAGAGCTCTACGGCCTCAAGATCCTCGTGGTGGACGACGACAAGGACACGCTCGAGCTGCTCGAGTGGGTGCTCAAGCGCGCGGGGGCGGAGGTGACGGCCGTGTCCTCGGCCAAGGCGGCCATGGAAGCGCTCGAGCGCGATCGGCCCACCATCCTCGTCAGCGACATCGCGATGCCCGAGGAGGACGGGCTCGGTCTCATGCGGCGCATTCGCGCGCTTCCGAAGGAGCGGGGGGGCCGGATTCCCGCGGTGGCGCTCACCGCGCATTCGATGGTGCAGGACAGGCTGCAGTCCTTGCGGGCCGGATTCCAGAGCCACGTACCGAAGCCCGTGGTTCCGGAGGAGCTGGTGGAGGTCGTCACCAGCATCGTGCACTTGCGGGCGCCGTCGGAAGACTAAAGCCGGCGTTCGTAGATGACAGCCGACCTCGCCCGCACCTCTATCCTGCTAATCGGATCGATCGATTTTCTTTTGCGGCGGCGAAGCCGCCGCCAGGGGAGCCGGGCCTCCGTTACTGCTCGAAGAAGACGCCCGTCAGCGGCCCGACCGGTGCCAGGAAAGTCGGCGCGAACAGGCACAGGTCGCCGTTGAGACCGAGCGCGCGCGAGCGGCGCGCGCCGATCAGCCCCCGCCCGTGCAGCGTGCCCGTCCCGTAGCCGTTACGGCCGTAGCCGTAGCCGTAGCCGTTCGTCCAGAACGTCGAATAGCGTCCGCGCGCTCCGGAGCGATAGAAGCCGGCGATGGGATATTTCTCGCTCGTCGCCGACGGCTCGTAGCTGAGGTCGCCCTGGCTGGCCGCCTGCGACGACCGATAGAAGGACGAGATCTCGTACGGGTTGTGCAGCACCTGGATATGGTGGCGAGGCGCGGCGGCCTCGTCGTCCTCCCGCTCCTCCGCCTGGGCGGGCGCGGGCGCTTCCTGGGCGCGCGCGCTCAGGGCGGCCCCGGACACGAGCACGAAGGCGGCAACGGCAGCCAAGCTCTTCATGAAGTGACTATACGCAACCGGCCTCCCCCTGTCCTGTGACGAGCCATACGCGCGCGGAGTGATGCGTCATACGCCCGGCCGCGCTTGGCCCGTCCCGCCGAGAAGATGAAAGAATGAAGGTGTGACGCCGCGCCCCCTCTACCTCGACCATCACGCCACGACCCCCGTGGACCCCGCGGTCGTGGGGGCGATGCTGCCGTACCTCACCGAGAAGTTCGGGAACCCGTCGAGCCGCCAGCACCTGTTCGGCCAGGAGGCGCATGCGGCGGTGGAGGAGGCGCGCGCCCACGTGGCGCGGCTCATCGGCGCGGAGACCGGGGACATCGTGTTCACTTCCGGGGCGACGGAATCCAACAACCTCGCCGTGCGCGGAGTGGGGCGGGGGGCGGGATCACGCGGGCGGCACCTCGTCACGACCGCGATCGAGCACCCGGCCGTGCTCGAGCCGGCGCGAAGCCTCGAGCGTGAAGGTTTCGAGGTCACCGTCGTGGGTGTGGGACCGGAAGGGATCGTCTCCGCGGACGAGATCGCGCGCGCCCTCCGGCCGGACACCGTCCTCGTCTCCGTGATGGCCGCGAACAACGAGATCGGCACCGTGCAGCCGATCGCGGAGATCGGACGCCTCTGCCACGAGCGGGAGATCCTGTTCCACACCGACGCCGTGCAGGCCATCGGGCGCGTCCCCGTTTCCGTCGAGGCCTGGGGAGCGGATCTCGTGAGCGTTTCGGCACACAAGATGTACGGTCCGAAAGGAGTCGGCGCGCTCTACGTCCGGCGCGCGCGGCGGCCGCGCATTCGTCTTCAGGCGCAGGCCGAGGGCGGCGGGCAGGAGAAGGGGTTGCGTTCGGGAACGTTGAACGTGCCCGGCATCGTCGGCTTCGGCGAAGCGGCGCGCCTGGCCGTGGAGGCGCTGGAAACGGGAGAGGCGGAGCGCATCGCGGCCCTGCGGGATCGCCTCCTCGCCGGGCTCCGTGCCCGCCTGGACGGCGTCGAGGTGAACGGCTCGATGGAGCGTCGGCTGCCCGGCAACCTCCACGTCTCGATCTCGCGCGCGGAAGCGGAGACCTTGATCCTCTCCCTGGGGGGGCGGATCGCGATATCCTCCGGCGCCGCGTGCGCGGAGGCGGGCGGCAAGGGCTCGCACGTACTACGAGCCCTGGGACTGCCCGACGAGCGCATCTACACTGCGCTGCGGTTCGGACTCGGGCGCTTCAACGACGCCGCCGCGATCGACGAGGCGATCGAAGCGCTCGCCGGCGCCGTCGAAACGGCACGAAGCCGCGCTTCGGCCACGCCCCGATGAGCAAAAAACCCATCACGCAAATCGCATGCCTCTGCCTTGCTGCTGTCACAGAGTGCAAATCGCTCCAAGGCTAGAAGAGTCATGGGTTTGGAGCCGCCTCGCGCGAAGTTTCCACAAGGTTTTCCACAGTTTCTGTGGACGGATTCACAGGCCTGTCTCGAGACAAAACGCGCCCACTCGGCGCCTCCATGGAGCGGAAGTCCGTCTCTCCGACATAAGTCATGATCCAGAAGCCGCGCCTCTTCACGCCCGGGCCGACCCCGCTTCATCCCGCCGTCCAGGAAGCGATGGCCCGGCCCATTCCCCATCATCGGACGGACGAGTTCCGGAAGGTCTTCGCGGAATCCATCGCCGGATTGAAGGCCTTCTTGAAGACGACGGAAGACGTCCTGATCCTCGCCTGCTCCGGCACGGGCGGGATGGAGGCGGCCCTCGTCAACGTGCTCTCGCCGGGCGACACGATGCTCGCGCTCGTCGCGGGCTCGTTCGGCGAGCGCTGGTCCGCCCTGGGCAAGGCCTACGGGATGAACGTCAAGGAGCTGCGCGCGAAGTGGGGCGAGGCGGTCTCGCCCGCGGAGGTCGCGCGCGCGCTCGACGCGGAGCCCGCCATTCGCGCCGTCTTCGTGCAGCTCAACGAGTCGTCGACGGGCGCCGCGCACGACGTCCAGGCCCTGGCTCGCCTCACCCGCGAGAGGAAGGACACCCTCCTCGTCGTGGACGCGATCTCCGGCGCGGGAGCGCTGCCCCTCGAGACGCAAGCCTGGGGCGTGGACGTGGCCGTCGTGGGAAGCCAGAAGGCGCTCGCCCTCCCGCCCGGCCTGGCCTTCCTCGCGGTGAGCGCGCGGGCCTGGGAGCGCATCGAGAGCGCTCGGGCAACGCGCTTCTATTTCGACCTGCGCCGCGAGCGCAAGGCGCAGGCGGGAGGCGAGTCCGCCTTCACACCCGCGATCTCGAACGTCGTCGCGCTGCGGGCGGGGCTGGCCGCCGTGGAGGCGATGGGGGGGGTGGATGCCCTCGTGCGCAACGCGGCCACCCTGGCCGCGTCCACGCGCAAGGCGGCGGAAGCGCTGGGCCTGCCCCTGGTCGCGCCGCGCGATCACGGCGACGCGCTCACCGCGCTCTATCCTCCGCCCGGTCTGGAGTCGGGCGCGATCGTCAAGGGCCTGAAAGCCGAGTTCGGCTCCACGGTGGCCGGCGGGCAAGGCGAGCTGAAGGGCAAGATCCTGCGCATCGCCCACCTCGGCTACTACGACGCCACCGACATCCTGGGCCTCATTGCCACGCTGGAGATCGTGCTGCGCCGGGCCGGACATCGCTTCGAGCTCGGACGCGGCATCGCGGCGGCGGAGGAGGAATACCTCCGCCGCGTGACGCGCTAGGAGACGAGAGGTGTCCTACAAGCTCCTCGTTCTCGAGGGCATCACCGAGCGCGGGCTCCAGCTCCTGAAGGCGGAGGGCTGGCAGATCGACCAGCACAAGGCCATGCCGCCCGCGGAGCTGGCCCGCATGGTCGGCGCCTACGAGGCCATGACCATCCGCAGCGGCAGCCAGATCACGGCCGAGGTGCTGGAGGCGGGCAAGAAGCTGAAGGTCGTGGGACGGCCCGGCGTCGGCGTCGACAACGTCGACCTCGAAGCGGCGACGCGCCTCGGCATCATGGTGATGAACTCGCCGATGGGCAACCTCGTGTCCACGGCCGAGCTGGCCCTTGCCCTCCTCTTCGCGGTGGCGCGCAACGTGGCCCAGGCCGACGCGGCCATGAAGGCGGAGCGCTGGGAGCGCAAGGCGTTCCCGGGCGTCGAGCTGTCCGGCAAGCGCCTGGGCGTCGTCGGCTTCGGCCGCATCGGGCGGGAGGTAGCGACGCGCGCGCGCGCCCTCGGCATGGACATCGCCGCCTTCGACCCCTTCGTGGCGCCCGCGGTGGCGGAAGCGCAGCGCGTGCCCATGTTGACCCTGGACGAGCTGATGGAGACCTCGGACTTCATCACGCTGCACACGACGCTCACGCGCGAGAGCCGGCACCTCATCGGCAAGCAGGCACTGGCCCGGGCCAAGCGCGGGCTGCGCATCGTCAACGCCGCGCGCGGCGAGCTGGTCGACGAAGAAGCGCTCCTGGCCGCGCTCGAGGACGGGCGGGTGGCCGCGGCCGGCCTCGACGTGCACGCCCAGGAGCCGCCGGTGGACTGGCGGCTGGCCAAGCACCCGCGCGTCGTGGCCACTCCCCACGTGGGCGCGCAGACCGCGGAGGCGCAGGAGCGCGTGGGCACGGACATCGCGATCCAGGTCCGCGATTTCCTGAAGGGCGGGATCATCCAGCACGCCGTCAACTTCTTCTCGCTGTCCGGCGACGTCTACGACCAGGTGAAGCCGGCCATGGACCTGGCCCAGCGCCTGGGCACGTTCCTCGCCCAGGCCTGCCCGGGCACGCCGGAGCGCATCGAGGTCGGCCTCTACGGCGACCTGCGCGAGATCGACTGCAAGCCCATCCAGGCCGCCGCGGTGTGCGGGGTGATGCGCTGCTCGTTCCCTGAAAACGTCACCCTCGTCAACGCGCGTGCCCTGGCCAGCGAGAAGGGGATCGACGTCGTGGAGTCGACGTCGTCGGCGAAGGTCGCGTTCTCCAACCTCATGGCGATCCGGCTCAAGACCTCCGAGCGCGACTTCTCGGTGGCGGGGACGTTGTTCGGGCGCAACCACCTCCGGCTCGTCGACGTGGACGGGGTGGAGGTGGACGCGATCCCGCAGGGCCACCTCCTCCTGGTGAGGAACGACGACACGCCGGGCGTGGTGGGGCATCTGGGCCAGGCGCTCGGCCAGCGCCACATCAACATCGCGCGCATGACGGTGGGACGGAAGCCGGGCAGCGGCCGCGCGGTCATGCTGATCGAGGTGGACAACGAAGTGCCCGCGGACGTCCTGGCCGAAGTGACGACGGTCCCCGGCGTCCGCGAAGCCCGCGCGTTGAACCTGGGCTGACCGCGTGCCCCTGGGCCTCGACCTCGGCGGCACCAAGCTGCTGATGGTCGCCGATGGGCCGGGTGGCCGTGCCGTCGAGCGCGTCTCGACGGGCATGGCGTTCGACGGCCGTGCTCTCAGCGCCGCCGTGGAGAGCTTCCTGGACGCGCACCGCGACGCCGCCTCCGCCGTCGGCCTCGCCATTCCCGGTCTCGTCGGTCCGGGTCCCGTCGTGCAGGCGTGTGACGTGCTGCCCGGCATCGTGGGCTGGCGCCCTCCGGCCGCGCTGACGTCGATACGCTTCGCGATGGTCAACGACGCCACCGCCGCGCTCGCGGAGGAGTGTCACGACGCGCCCGCGGACGTCACGGCGGCGGTCGTGATGGTGGGGACGGGCATCGGGGCCGCGATGAGGTTCGGCGGCCGTCCGTTCGGCGGCGCAAACGGATGGGCGGGCGAGCTGGGCAGCATCCCCATCGCGTCGGCATCGGACGGTGTGCGCACGCTCGACCAGCTCGCGTCGGGCCAGGCTCTCGTCACCCGTCTCGGGACCGACGGCGCGACCCTGCGCGCGCGCGTCGAAGCCGGAGACGAGGCCGCGCGGAAGGCCGTGCAGGAGGCGGGCACGGCTCTCGGCCTCGGCCTGGCCGCGCTCATCGACATCGTCAACCCCGCGCTGGTGTCGATCGGGGGCGGGCTCTCCGAGCTGCCCGGCTACCTCGAGGCCGCGCTCGCGAGCGCCGAGCGCCACACGCTCCCCGACCTCTGGCGCGCCTGCCGCGTGGGCAAGGTGCGCGCGGGTGAGCTGGTGGCCGCGCTGGGCGCGGCCCGTCTCGCCTCCCCGGAAGACTAAGCCGGGCTGAGCGGTCCGGTGCTGGCCGGACGCGGGTCGATCGTCTCCGTCTCCGTCTCCGTCCGCGTGCGCGCGTACAGCAGGCGGCGCTGCTCCTCGGAGATGCGAGTGGTGAAGATGATGTCCCAGAACCCGTTGGTGAGGCCGTAGCCCACGTCGCCGCCCTTCGGGCTGTGATGGTAGAGGTGATGGCGCTTGATGTAGCGGAAATACGGGTTGTCGAAGTGGTAGAAGTGCACGGAGTGATGGACCCACTCCTCCACGACGTAGCTCTGCAGCAGGCCCGCGATCAGCACCGGCATCGACCAGATGGGGAAGAAGGCGGCGATGGCCACGAATGCGATCGAGAAGGGAAGCGTGTCCATGATGCGGCCGTTGATGTGCTCGCCGTCCCAGGGCCGCTCGTGGTGCTCCCAGTGCAGATGGTCGAAGCGCTTGTGCAGGAAGTGCTGTACGACGCCCGGACCGTCCGGGAAACGGCCGTGCAGCAGGTAGCGATGGACGGCGTACTCGAGCAGCGTCCAGGCCGCTACGCCACCGAGGAAGAACCCCGCTACCGCCAGGCGGTGCGGGGTGCGGAGGGCCCAGGCGAGGAGGGCCGCGGAATACGCCGTGTAGAGGACGGTCGCGGGATAGAGCCGGCCGCGCGCCTTGGCCGCCTCGCGGGGCCAGAGCTCATACCCGGCGATGCCGCCGGGCCGATTCGTTGATGGCATGTCTTCTCCTGATGCGCCTTCCGGCACGTCTCCCCCTGGTTACGCACGAATGGCCTCGAGGTACGAGACGGCGAGGTGTTTGGCACTCTCGACGGGTGCCGGGCTCTTGCTGGCCTTGCAGAAGAGCAGGGCACCCTCGAGGAGGGAGAGGATCGCCTGGGCCGCGACGTGCGGCTGGAAATCCTCACGGAAATACCCGGTGCGCCGCCAACGCTCGAAGAACGCGGCCAGCTCCAGCGTCCACGCGTCCAGGTGCTCGGCGACCTTCTGCCGGATCGGCTCGTTGCCGTCCGCGACCTCCTGCGCGAGGTTGCCGAAGAAACATCCGCCGGAGCATTGGCTCTGGCGCATGAGGTCGGCCGCCTCTTCGAAGATCCTCTGGATGCCGCCGACGGGGTCGAACGAGTGCCGCGCCACGCGCGCGATGTGCTCTTTCATGCTGGCCGCGGCGCGATCGAGCACGGCGAGCTCGAGCGACTCCTTGGTCGGGTAGTAGTGGAACAGGTTGGCCTTCTTGATGCCCGCCGCGACGGCGACGGAATCCATGCTGACCGCGTTGAGCCCGCTCGTATAGAAGAGCCTGTGCGCGGCGTCGAGGATGCGGTGGCGGGCTTCGAGGTTTACGGTGCGGGGCATGACTTGACCAACCGGATGGTTAGGATATGTCGTCTCCCGAGGTCGTGTCAACGGGAGGATTTAGGAGGACGGGGAGGCCGGGGACGTGGGGTACACTCCAGGTTTTGAGCGGCCTCGATCCCGCGCCGCCGAGGACCATCCATGCCCCTCAAGCCACCGGCCGGCGAGAAGATCTCGATCACCCGCGGAAAGCTGTACGTGCCGGACCATCCCATCGTTCCCTACGTCGAGGGCGATGGCACGGGCCGCGACATCTGGCGGGCTTCGCAGCGCGTCTTCGACGCCGCCGTCGAGAAGGCCTTCGCGGGCAAGCGCAAGATCGCGTGGTTCGAGGTCCTGGCCGGCGAGAAGGCCTTCAACCAGACGAAGGAGTGGATGCCGGCGGAGACGCTCGACGCCTTCCGCACGTACCTGGTCGGCATCAAGGGCCCGCTCTCGACGCCGGTCGGTGGGGGGATCCGCTCCCTCAACGTCGCCCTGCGCCAGGAGCTCGACCTCTACGTCTGCCTGCGCCCGGTGCGCTACTTCAAGGGCGTGCCCAGCCCGGTGAAGCGGCCGGAGGACGTGGACATGGTGCTCTTCCGCGAGAACACGGAGGACATCTACGCGGGCGTGGAGTGGGCCGCGGGCACGCCGGAGGCGCAGAAGGTCATCGCCTGGCTGCAGACGGAGATGAAGGTCAAGAAGATCCGCTTCCCGGAGACGAGCGCGATCGGCATCAAGCCCATCTCGAGAGAGGGGACGGAGCGCCTCGTCCGCGCGGCGTTGAAGCACGCGCTCGAAGCCAAACGCAAGAGCCTGACCCTCGTGCACAAGGGCAACATCATGAAGTTCACCGAGGGCGGCTTCCGCGACTGGGGCTACGCCCTGGCCACGCGCGAGTTCCGTGATCAGGTCGTCACCGAGCGCGAGAGCTGGATCCTCGGCAACAAGGAGAAGGACGCGAGCCTGAGCGCGGAAGGGAACGCGCGCGCCATCGATCCCGGCTACGACCTCATGACGGACGACCAGAAGGGCAAGCTGCGCAAGGAGGTCGAAGGCTCGTTGTCGCTGCTGCCCACGCACGGCGACGGGAAGTGGAAGGCGAAGCTCCTCATCCGCGACGTCATCGCGGACATCGCGCTGCAGCAGGTGCTCACGCGGCCGAAGGACTTCGCGGTCATCGCGACCCCGAACCTCAACGGCGACTACCTCTCGGACGCGCTGGCCGCGCAGGTGGGCGGCATCGGCATCGCGCCGGGAGGCAACATCAACTACGAGACCGGCCACGCCATCTTCGAGGCCACCCACGGCACCGCGCCCAAATACGCGGACCTCGACAAGGTGAATCCCGGCTCCGTGATCCTGTCCGGCTGCATGATGCTGCAGTACATGGGATGGGGCGAGGCGGCCACGCGCATCGAGTCCGCGCTCGAGAAGACGATCGGCCAGAAGCGCGTGACCTACGACTTCGAGCGCCAGATGGAAGGGGCGCGCGTCCTCAAGACCTCGGAGTTCGCTTCCGCGATCATCGAGAACCTCTGATCCGGATGGGGCGTCGCCTGCCCGCGTGGGCGGTGGTCGGCGGCCTGGCCCTCCTCGTCCGCGTCGGCTATCTCGTCCTCGCGGACGAGCCCCTTCTCTTCCGCCACCAGTACCACTACTTCCGCGGCGGGATGCTGATCGCGGAGAACGCCGATCCGTGGTCGTACATCCTGCATTCGGACGAGTGGCGGATGTGGGACGGCATGTGGACGCTGGCCCCGGGGTACTTCTGGTTCCTGGCCGTCCTCTTCCGCGTGGGCGGCATGCACCTCCTGACCGTGCGCGTGGCGCAGTGCGTGCTCGAAGCGGGCACGGCGGCACTGGTCGCGGTCCTGGCTCGCCGGGTCTCGACTCCGCGTCTGGGCCTCCTCGCCGGTCTCGCCTACGCGCTCTACTGGCCGTCCGTGCTGCTGCCGGGGAGCACGATGACGGAGAACCTCCACACCTTCCTCCTCACCGCGGCCTTCGTGGCCATGACGGGCCTCGTCGCGCACGACGACGACCGCCCGCGGGCGGAGCTGCTGCGCGGCGCGGTGGTGGGCCTGCTCTTCGGCGTGGCCGGCCTCGCGCGCACGGTGGGGACGGCGTTCCTCGCGTTCGCCCTTCCCTGGCTCGCGCTCGAGCCCGCCCGGAGGCGGCGCTGGCGCGCCGCGCTGGGCGTGGTGGTGGGCGTCGCCGTGGTCATCGGCCCCTGGGTCGTCCGCAACTGGTGGATCGTCGGCGACCCGTCGCCGATCGAGAGCGTGTCGCTCGCGAATCTCTGGGAGGACAACGCGTTTCCCGAGGGACCACGGCTCGAGCGGCAGCGTCACTACCTGCTCGAAGCCAAGGACGCGCACGAGCGGCAGGCCCTTGTCTGGCGCTTCATCGTCCGCGGCCTGCGCGAGCGCGGACACAACTACCCAGGCAAGATCTGGGGGAACGTCCGTCATTTCCTGCGGCCGGACGGCCTCTGGCTCCTGCTCGGCGCCGAGCAGCCCTGGACGGCCTGGCAGCACGCGACGCGGATCCTCTTCGACGACGGCATCTTCTTCCTGAGCCTGCCCCTGTTCCTGGCCTTCCTGGCCGGGGGACAGCCGGCGCCGCTGCGGCGCTTCCTTCTTCTCTGGACGGCGTACTACCTCCTGATGATCTTCGTGTTCTTCCATAGCGAGATCCGCTATCGGAGCCCGCTCATGCCGTTCGTGATCGCGGGGGCGGCGGGCGGCCTGGCCGCGGTCCGCGATCACGGGTCGCGGGCCGCGCGCTGGGCACTGATCGCGGGCGCGTTCGTCTCCTCGCTCTGTGTCGTCAGCTATTCCGGGCGGGCCTGGCGCGCGCTGGAAGCGCATTGGCGCCTGCGCCCCGGCGCGGACGCGCTCGCGAGCGGAGACGTGGGCGGACTGCAGGCTGCGCTCGCACGCGCGACGGCGTCCGCGCCGCGCTCGGCGCGGCCCTGGTTCACGGCCGGACGCTGGCTGGCGGCCGCCGGACACGATGTGGAAGCGCTCGAGGCCTACCGCCGCGGCGACCCCCTGGTCGAGTACAAGTGGATCCCGAAGACGGTGATGCCGCGCCTCCTGGCGGAAGTGGGCCGCGCGGACGAGGCGGCGCGGGCCGTGGCCGACGCGAACGAGGCCTCGTTCATCGGGGATCCCTGGCTCCTTCTGGAGACGGCCTGGCGTGAGCTGCCTCCGCCGCGCGGCACCACCATCGAGCTCGCCCGCGGCGACTACGGCGCCGTCCGCGATTTCCTCTATCCGCTCGGCGACCGCCGGTGGACGCGGCACCGGGCGGAGCTGCGGCTGATCCCGCCACCCGCCCCGTCCTACGAAGTCACGCTGGAGATGGCGTCCCCACCTCCATCCCCGCGCGCCGATCCTTCCGTCACCGTGCGCGTGCGTGGAGGCGCGGAGGCGCGCTTCACCTTGACGGCGGAGATGCAGGCGTATCGATTCGTGACCCCCGCGCCCGCCGACGGCGTGGTGCGGGTCGAGATCGAGTCCCCGACGTGGAACCGCGCGAACGAACCGGCCGAGCAGGGCGTTCAGGTCTCCCGCATGACCGTGGTCCCGGCCGGAGGGTAGAATCGGAGCTGATCATGAACAGAAAAGTCACGGTCGTAGGCGGTGGAAACGTCGGGGCCACGCTGGCCCAGCGGCTGGCGGACAAGGAGCTGGCCGATGTCGTCCTGATCGACATCGTCGAGGGGATGCCGCAAGGCAAGGGCCTCGACATCATGGAGGCGGCGCCCGTCGAGGGGTCGGACGCCCGCGTCATCGGGACGAACGACTACAAGGACACGGCGGGGTCCGACGTGGTCGTCATCACGGCCGGCATCGCCCGCAAGCCGGGCATGAGCCGCGACGACCTCCTCAACACGAACTACAAGATCGTGAAGGAGTGCACCGAGCAGGCGCTGAAGCACTCCCCGAACGCGATCCTCATGGTGGTCAGCAACCCCCTCGACGCGATGTGCCAGGTGGCCTACAAGGTCTCCGGCCTGCCCAAGCACCGCGTCTTCGGGATGGCGGGCGTGCTCGACAGCGCGCGCATGCGGACGTTCATCGCGATGGAGCTGGGCGTGTCCGTGGAGAACACGCACGCCTTCGTGCTCGGCGGCCACGGGGACACCATGGTGCCGCTGCCGCGCTACTCGACGGTGTCGGGCATCCCCATCACGGAGCTGATGTCGCCGGAGCGCGTGGACGCGATCGTCAAGCGCACGGCCAGCGGAGGGGCGGAGATCGTGGCCCTGCTCAAGACGGGCTCCGCGTATTACGCCCCGTCCGCCTCGACCGCGGAGATGGTGGACGCGGTACTGAAGGACAAGCACAAGATCCTGCCCTGCTGCTGCTACCTGGAGGGCGAGTTCGGCATCCAGGGACTCTACGTGGGCGTGCCCGCCCAGCTCGGAGCCAAGGGGATCGAGAAGATCTGGGACATCAAGCTCACCGACTCCGAGCGCGCCGCCCTGCACAAGTCGGCGGCGGCGGTGAAGGAGCTCGTGGACGTCTTGAAGATCTGAAGCAAGGGCAGAAGGCACGTAGAGCGAGGCGGCGCTGCGCAGCAGCGGCGCGTCGCGAGGGGGGTTTCAGGGGGGGCCGCGAACACCCATCGAGATGATGTGTGAGTGCCCCCCCTGACTAAATAAG
>Ga0207648_10001293_pt1 | contig 27927 bp, 27 predicted proteins | sample KBSMisM32_FD_184310 | JGI IMG/M metagenome (GOLD analysis project Ga0207648, IMG submission 184310) | Miscanthus rhizosphere microbial communities from Kellogg Biological Station, Michigan, USA - KBS Miscanthus M3-2 (SPAdes) (version 2) | ecosystem: Host-associated > Plants > Roots >... | reverse complement strand
GCACATCTTCCAGGACCGCTCTTCCAGAGTCGCTTTTGATGAAGTGTTGAGGATCTGGATCGTCATTCAGAAAAACTTTTAACTCCACATGATTACCGACCCGCGTGACCGCGTTGACACTGATCGTTAGGTTCTCATTCATGACCGGAGCAGGATTCTCCGCCGGTTCTCGAATATCCAGAATTAACGGGTTCACCGGATCATCAGGTGTCGGAGTTGCTTTTGCTGCATGAGCTCTAAGGACTAAGTCAGTTGGTCGAGACGACACGACCTCCTTTCGTTGTACTGACTGGCTCTCATTTTCGGGTCGTGTGGCTGGATGGTAATAGATTGTTCTTACTACGGGTTTTGATTTGGCACCTGCATTTTCCGCCACGACGACCAACTTGTTTTCGCCCTCGTTCAGAGCAACAACCATCTCCACGTCGATCATCTTCGATTCGGTCGGTCGTGAAGCGTCCCCCTTGAAAGTTCCTTTCGGACTGCCGTTCAGCGACACTCGAACTTCACTGATCGGGATGGTGTCTGATACGGCCTGAAGCTTCACCCGAAACATGCGTTGGGCGACTGTGGTTTCGGGTAGTTCCGGCGCCATGAGCTTGATTGTTGGCGGCAAAATCGTTTCCACACCGATCCGGTCTAGCGATGCTTGATAATAGCTTTGTGGCCGCGCGCTATTTTTGTCGGCTTGTTGGACAGCCAGCTGGATGTCAGGCGCGCGAAAGTATTCAGCGATCACATCTGGACGGTAATACTCTTTTTGAAACTGAGACCCGCTATAAAACTCCGGAGCCTGATTTGGATCTCGATTTACTTGCCAGCCAAAGTATTTGTCGCCAAAGGCGCTCGAGGTGTAGTAACCAGCCGTGGTCCACGCGACCCATTCGCGGTCTTTGCCTACAAAGATCGTCAGAATATTTCGTCCAGACTTTACATCCCAGAGCCTTACTGTTTGATCGCTCGATCCTGAAACCAGGAACTGATCGTCATCAGACAGCGCGACCGACCAGACATCGTTTGAATGACCGATAAACTGATTAACGGGTTTGTCGAGGCTCTTTGTAGCGGCGACCTGTTCAGTGTCATACATCGCCAGGTAGCCGCGCTCTCCTCCGCTGATGAAGTAGCGACCGTCCTTCGTCAGAGTGAAACTTCTGAAAGACCGCCCTTCGTCGTATTTTCGAGGAACCAACACGGGTGCAGCAGTCGCTGACTTGAGAATCTCCAAACTTCGAAAGTCAGTTTTTGGAGTGCTAATCTTCCTTGTGCCGACAACGCGTGTTTCTGTTTGACCTAATGGAATATTGAGACCGAAAGCAGCAGTCTTGGTACGGGTGGTCAGGTAGTCGTTAGCGTCTTTGATTTCTCCCTCGAGAGAAATTCGATACGGCTTTTGGGCGTACTGCTCAGCGCCGCTAGTTGCCACTTTCAAGCGCAACACTTGCTCGAGCGGTCCGTAGCTGTTGGGCTGGCGAGAATCATGCTTAGTACCAAAGGCAATTGAATTTCCATCCTTTGCGAACCCAACACTCCAAACCGTCTCACCATTCCCGGCCAGAATGCTATTCGCCAAAAGGTCACCATTATCCGCACGCCAGAGCGTAATCTCGCCGTTAAAGCCCCCGGTTGAAGCGACCAGCTGTCCATCAGGCGAGAACGCGATTGCCCTGACTTTGTCGTCAAACTGCTCAGAAGCTCTCCGCGGAGCAGAAACTGGTTCCCCGCCTGGCATCGAAAAAACCTGGCAGTTTCCATCTTCCAAGCCCATCGCCAGTTTTAGTTTCTTCTTATCGGGGCTAAACGCCAGGCTCGCAACGCCCGCCAGTTGAGGCCATTGATTTATCAAGTTGCCTTTTGGATCCCACAACTTGACCTTACCGTCTAAACCGCCCGACGCGACGTACTGAGAATCGGGTGAAACCACGATCGAGGTCACTTGATCGTCATGGTTTTTGACGATGGGAGATCTTGCCGCCGACGGATCCTCGAGATTCCAGAATCTGACGTGCGTATCGTGACTACTTGCGACCAGGAATTTTCCATTAGGAGCAAATGCCAGATTCGACACATCGTCTGTTGGTCCAAACAGCTTCTGATGAGCCTCCCAACTTCCAGCACCAGCCTTCCAAATCCAAATAGCGTTTTCTTCGAGTTGTCGTCCGCCTTCGAAACCGACAGAGCCGGCCGCTAAAAAAGATCCATCCCTGGAGAACGCTAACGAAGTAACCTGGACAACATGTCCCTTGAGAAGTTGAACAAGTTGGCCCGAGTCAAACTTGTAGAGATAAACTGCGTACTTTGTCTCAGGATTGGTTCCAGGAAACATTCCGCCTACAGCCAGATAATTTTGATCGTCAGACAAGGCAATTGCGGTGACAACGCACTCCCCGCATCCGCTCGCTTGAGTTCGAATGGTTCGAGCGGTCTTCGCCGAAGCAACATCCCAAACCCGAATAACCTTGTCGTCACCTATTGAGAGGAGCTGCTTGCCGTTGCTTGTGAAAATTACATTCTTAACGAACCTGGTACTGCCGCCAGAGTCGATTACAAGGCTCGGGGTATCGGCGGCGCTAAGGCAGACCGGTATTAATACGATGAGCAGATTTGCTATCAGAAAAGCGCGGAATGTTAGTCTTACAGCCCACATGGATTAAAACCTCTCTTTCAACCGTGGCCGCTGGGAACACTTCGGTCCTCACTTCGCACAATAGAATTCAACGGGTTTGAGGACAGTCGCGGCCCGAATGATCGTCGGTGGCAACTTGCCTTTCGCGAGTTCTGGGATTCGTTTTCTTAGCCACGCACTCAGCTCGTCAACATCAATGACACGATTTGAAGAACTGTCGGCCTTGGGGCTCAACGCTTCAAGTAAGGCCATCGTGAAAATGCTATGGCTTGTAGACTCTCCAGTTGCCGGTCTGGAAGTTTGGATTACTGCACTTACGTTTGAGATCGGCTGCAGAACTTCAGTCCAGGGCGTTGCAGAAAAGCCTGCACCAATACCCGAGATATTTGTATCTACCAGCAACACAGATCTCCCCCGGGTCGATTTCAAACGACGCCAAATTAATTCAAACGAGACGTCATTGATTTCGAGTTCTGAATCTGAACCATGATCGCTGGTTAGTAAAAAAGCATTGCCGGCGCTGTCTCGCGTAGTCCAACCGCGAATGAAAACTACTTTTACGTCGGCGTCTGACTGCGCTTCCGTGCTTAGCCATGCCAACCCGGCAAGCACAGCGCGTCGAGTTGTCTCGGTTCCCTTTATTACCTTTACCTTCGGCGTTTGAAAAAGACAGGCACCACCAGCTGACATTCTTTTTGCAAACTCATCAACATCAAACTCGGCGGTGCCTAGCTTGAGTGACGGGTCATGGTAAGAAGAGATACCAAGAGCGAGAACAATAAGGTTTGGCTTTGCAGAGTTAGAACCTGACCCTGAATCAAAAAAGATCGATTCCAAGGCTAACTTCGACGCTCCTTTATCATTCCGGGCCTCGATGGTGATTTGGTTGGCCCCTGGTTGGAGCTTTACGGGGACGCTAAAAGGAAATCGCCGATCGGCACCAGCTGCCGGTTTCTTCCTAAAAAGTACGGTCTTGTTTTGAGAGAAAGTGATTTCGATAAGCGGGAGTTTGTAACTTAATACCAAGCCTTCAAGGACGATCGTGTTCAGGTTGGTTGTGAATCCACCTTTAGCCGGCTTCACCAAAACGATCTCCGGGGAGTAAAGATCCTTGTTTGCACTTTGTGAAGATCGGCTTGAACTCAGACTGTCGCTTGTAACGAGCAGGCTAAGCAGAATCGCAAGGCTTGAGACCTGGTACCGCTTCATATCGTTTATCTCAGTGATCGAACAAGTACTTGATGATTTCGTCGTACTTGGTTATCTCGATTTTCTTGAAGTCTTTCTTCGGGACGGTCACTAGTCGTCGATCGGTTTGATTGGTTCTCACGAGATAAGTTCTGCCTTCGTTACCTTCCCAAACAAGCCACGCTTCCTGACCCGCAGCCAACGGCACTTGGTCGCCCAGGTCTATTACACGCGGGACTTGCTTTTCGAGAATGAACACACCGTAGTTAACCGGCAACAGCAGAAACTGAATAGCTACGAGCAGTCCCGCAAGAATGCGGAGGGCCTTTGGAGCTGGTGTTGCTTTTGAATTGATAGCCGCGTAAAGCAGCGACGCGGTTAGCAGCGTCCCAAAAACTAAACCGGAGAAGTACAGTGATCGGATTCCGCCTTCTTCATCAAAGAGAAGTTTATGTAGATGTAGTGAGGTGTTGGGAAGCTCCGACGCCAACAACAGATTTCCGAAGAAATAGCATTGGCGCATCACAAACTGAACGATCACCACCGAGATGACAAGCGACAGCAAAGCCAACACGCGCGGCTCTTTGAAGAAAGCAACGAATCGATTGCTTTCCGCTGGACGCTGATTCTCAACGTCGTTGTTGTTCTTACGGCGCGCAACGACTCGAACTAACCATGCAATGAGGATAACGGGAGAGGCCAAGACCAAACCTATGAGAATCAGGATTGGAATGGTGCAAACCAAGTAGATAAAAAACTTCGCACCCGTGAAAAGGTAGCGCTCATCGAGCACAGCAAGATCGGTTCCTACACCCAGTGTCGTTAGGTGAAACCTGAGCGCCAGGTAACCAAAGAGGTAAAGCACAAAGCTGCCCAGCGCACTTATCGATGCCCAGCTGCCCAACAGCCCATGGACTTTCGACTTCAAATCTTCCCAGAGCTCTGTCATGGTTTTTTGAGTGAGTTAGTTTAGTTCTGAATTGACTTAAGACGTCATGTTTGAAGCCGAGCTAGTGAACCGTGTCTCGGTTGAAGAAGAGCCTTTCAGCTATCGAGTAGGCCCCCAGTTTGGTCTGGACGGGTTTAGGAGATCGAAGTCGACAGACCCACCTCGGATGCTAATGTTTATCGACTCCGCGAGGTGAGCCGAAAATACGCCAAAGTCTGAGGGCCGTCAATATTTTGTCTAGTAGGAATTGAAATCGTTTCTTGTTAACTTATGAAAACGATCGGATTTGAGGGGAAACATCTTAAGCTCAAGCATGGCTGAATCAATTAGAACCATCCCGTCCGGCCTCGATGTCATGGGCCACCCATTTGCGAAGCCGACCGCTCGACAGTGGCGACTTCACATTCTTCTTTTCCTTTTCACCGTTGTCACGACCGTCCTGTCGGGTGTAATGCTCGTCATACCTGAACTGGGAACAACCGATCCTCCTCTCAACAGACCAATTGATTACCTGCTGTATGTGCCGACGGCTTACGTAACTTCGGTGATCGATTTCTTCACTTACGTTTTCCACCACCCCGCGCTGTTCCTTCAGGGCGCTAGTTTCTCCGCATCACTGTTGGCTATCTTGTTCTCTCACGAGATGGGTCACTACTTGGCATGCAGGCACTATCGCGTGGATGCCACGCTGCCTTACTTCATTCCTGCGCCACCGCTTTTCCTGGCCGGCACGTTCGGGGCATTTATCAAGATCCGATCGATGATACCCTCGCGGCGCGCTTTGTTTGATATTGGCTTGGCCGGACCCTTTGCAGGTTTTGTGATCGCCATACCAATCTCGATTATCGGCATCATGCAAATGGGACCTCCCGTTCATCAAGTCTCGGGCATTTACTTCAACGATCCGCTTTTGTTTCGCTTGATAGCGCGTGTAATTGGCGTGCACCTCGATCCCAACTCACCGACCAATCCCTACTACATGGCTGCGTGGATTGGTCTACTCGTTACCAGCTTGAATTTGATGCCGGTAGGACAACTCGATGGTGGGCACGGAACGTTCGCAGTGTTTGGACAGCGAGCACATAAAATCATCGGACGTGTAGCTTTCGTTACCGTCGCCTTACTTACCGTATTGGGCTTTTGGTGGCACGGGAGTCCCAGTGGATTTCTCTACACAGTGCTGTTGGGAGTTATGTTGAGAGTTCGCCATCCGCAGCCGCCGGTGATGGAACCGCTGGGAACAAAACGAACGGTGATTGCTGTCCTGACGTTGATTGTGTTCGTGGTCTGCTTCACGCCCTTTCCGATTACGATTCGATAATCCAGAGCGTGGATTGTGTGGACTGCTTTGATTCGCCTATTGCGCTCCAGTGACCTTCGTCAGCTTAAACGAATCCAAAAACTTTAGCGCCCATTCTGCATAACTGCCCTTTACCAATGGGACCTCATTTTTTCGATACGTTGCGCTGACGATATAGAGGCGCTGACCCACCACGATATTCCTGCCAGCCAGGAGGAATCCATTATTGGTTCCGTACTCGATGATGTAGTTACGACCTGGATGACCGTCGAGAGTGATTTCTTTCTCTTCGACCAGCTTGCCATTGATCCCTTGCACGCCTGCATCACGAACAGCGTTTAGGAATAGCTGGGTACGATCTGAGTTCTCGATTACCGCGAGATAGTCGGCGTAAGTGACGCTATATTCGGCGTTGGCGTAATAAATGAAAACGTGAAGTTGGACTGGGCCGTCGGGACTTTGAGCGGTTTTCTCTTCGTGAGTGAACGAACCCGGAGTCACAATCGAGAAATTTCCGGCGTCGGAGGTGAATGTTTTCCAGTTTGCCGGATTCGCTTGCGGCTCCACTTCCGCGACGAGTTCTGTTGTTGTGACTTTTTGCTTTTTGGATTTCTGAGCGAATGTAAGATTGCCGCACGTAGACAATGCGACAGCAAGCATGAACAGTCTTGAAGCTAATGGGAATGAGCGGCGACTATCTGTCAAAAACAAGAGCTACTCCAAACTAGATCGCTGTCGCCGCGGGCAGCAATCCTTTGATCTCTCTGACGACTTTGGCCACTTCAGCTTGATCAGCCAAGGCAATCATGAAGAACTTGTAACCCTGGTGAAAACAGATGACGCCATTAGCAAATAACCAAACTCCATCAAGAAACGGGTTCCCACCTAATAACCAACTAATGGGCGCACCGGTTATCGCGCCTGGCTGGAAAATCTGAGCCCACATTGCTGCACCTGCCGCACAGCTAAAGGTACCAAGCAATGGCGCCCCAACGTACTTGACGATGTTTCGTTCAAACTCAATTCGCTGTTGCTCCGATTCAGTTAACTCACCTTGTCCGATTAGTTCTTCCTGTTTCTTGAGATAGCTATCAAACTTTTCGGCGGCTTTGCGCAAACCGTAAACAGGTAGAGCGGAATGGGTCAACCAATGAGGATGCGAACCCAGCAACACGGCGTCGAGCCCGGGAAACGCAGCTCCTGCTCTAATTCCCAGAACAAGAGAAACGGAAACGAGAGCAGCCTTACCCGGATTCTCTGTGATCCAATCCTTTGCCTTTATGACACCCGTCGTCGCTGCTGTTGAAGCGCGCGTAAATGCGGCTCCACTGCCGTAAATTTGTGAGGCGCGATCGTAGTAATTCTTGGCTTCGCCTAGAACGTCACCGGCTTTCTTGCCGGCGTCTCCGGCGACATCACGAAACACTTCGCCGGCTTTTTTGACCCCACGAGCCGTTTCACTGGCGGCTCGGCGAGCAGCCTCACCAACCTCTTCCTCGTCAGTCAGTTTTTCCGCTTCAGCACGCAAGCGTTCGGCGCCGCTGGCCATCGTTTCAGCTCCGCGTTTTGCAGCCTCGCCCGCTACCCTGGCACCCTCGCCAACTAAATCCGAAATCGCAAACTTCTCATCAAGTTCGCGAGCTTTGCGCCGTGCCGCTTGCTGCCATTCGTCTATTTTGTCTTTGTAATCTGACATCGCTACCCCCGACTCAACGTAGCTCTTACTCCTTCGACCTGTACGTCAGCGGTCGAGGTAGAGTTCGATTTGACCGGAGGCGCCCCAACCACGCGGTCACGTCCCTTTCCTTTAGCCTCATACATAAGCAGGTCGGACACGTTCAAAATATCTACTGCAGTCTGCGCATGAGCTGGACATTCCGCAACCCCAAAACTGGCTGTGATCTTGCCGGCAGGCGGGATTGACATGTTGCTAATAGCCACCCTCAAGCGTTCCGCGACTTCCAATCCACGGCTTAGCTCGGTTTCAACTAACAGGATAGCAAACTCCTCCCCTCCAAACCTGGCAGCTAGGTCGATGCCGCGAGTCCCCTCCCGAAGCACCTTGCCAATCCGCCGGATTGCTTCGTCGCCGACATTGTGGCCAAAGGAGTCGTTCAGATTCTTGAAGTTATCAATGTCGACCATCAACAAAACGAACGAGTGCCCAAGACGCATGCTTCGACTGACCTCACGCTCGAGTTGCCGTTCGAAGTGGCGACGGTTTGCAAGCCCCGTTAAGTGGTCAGTGAACGCCTGTTCCTCGCAAACATCCAGGTAGGCTTTAAATTCGAGCAGGGTCCTGGTTCTGGCTAACAGCAGATCCAAATCGGTTGGGTCGGTAATGTAGCCCAGCGCCCCGACTTCAGAGGCTCGTCTCAGGTCCTCAACACGCCGCCCGGCAGCTGTTTGCATGATGACGGGAATAAACTTTGTGAGGGGATTTCCGCGGATCCTCTTGGCTAATTCATAACCATTCATTCGCGGCATCATGACGTCTGTTATCACGAGGTCGGGTTGGTAAGTTTCAATTGACGACAGCGCCTCATCACCGTCGGTTGCAGTGGTTACGCTGTAACCTGCAAGGCGCAATGCAGCCTCGAGGAGATGCAGCTTATCTGGGTTATCGTCGACTACTAGAATGTTTGATTTATGCTCCATATTTCCTTAAAAGTTGGACCGTTATTAGGGTTGCGCCCCTCTCTGCTTCATGCTACAGTTCGGCCAATCGGTTAATTAGTTTCGTGCCGGCACTCGCCAAGTATTGAGTCAAAGTACATATCGCCGATGAGACAACCCTGTTAGATGTCGCGCGGGTCTCCTTACAATTTTCAATCGCAACTGAACCCGCATGGACCACCTTGGATATGCGCAGTCACGGTGCAATAGCCGATTCAAAATACCTTTTGTAAATCCACCCCCTGAGGGATAGGCACATGAAAGTCGTGCAAGATCAAAAGCGTGCACGGGATCTGACTCCCGCAGACCGTGCAGTAATAATTCGTCAACTCGGGTTTGGATCATCGCTAAACGATTCCCTTATTTCAGATCTAGCAACTAACTCCGTCGTTCTTGATTTTCGGCGCCGTAGATTTGTGTATCGTGCTGGTGAACCGGCAGATTGTCTCTACGCGATTATCGATGGGCGAGTAAAACTCTGCCGCATCGAAGCTGATACCGAACGAGAAGCCGTGATAGACATCCTTCCTGAAGGGTCTCTCTTTGGGGAATCGGCGCTTTATTCCGCAGCGGGGCAGCGCGCAAATTCAGCTATTGCCTATGAAAACTCCCGGCTCTTGCGAATTCACGTAGCGGATTTCAAACGGGGGATGGCTGAGGATGACCGGCTTCATGATTACACTTTCCGATTGATCGGTCAACGACTCGACCATGCGGAGCGGCGTCTCGCCGACTTCGCACTCAATGCGATTCCCGCCCGCCTCGACAGGTTGCTCGCCGAGTTCTCAGATCGATACGGTGTTTCTGAAGCTGCGGGTGTGTTAATCGATATCCCGCTTCCTCATCGAGAAATTGCGTCGATTGTCGGCTCAACCCGCGAGAGTGTAACTGTCCGCTTGAACGCTATGCGTCGTGAAGGTACGATCGAATTCGTCAATCGACGAATTCTGATCAAAAGGCCTGCGTCTTTGGTGTGAAGACTCAAGCTTGGTAACCTTCTAGATTCATGAAATGTCCTACCTGCGGTAAATCAATCGAGTGGAAAGACAACTCCTTTCGTCCCTTTTGCTCCGAGCGTTGTCAGCTCGTCGATCTGGGCCGTTGGGTTGAAGGTGACTACCGAGTGCCTGGTGAACCGCTGCCTGAAGACCAGGCGGAAAGACTACCGGCAACTCAGGATATGGAATATGAGAACTAGAGTGGCCAATATGCTTCAGCTGGTCGATAAAGAAAAACCAGGCGTTTGCAAAGCTGCAATGTGCTTGTGGCAATCCGCGGGTTCTGTTGTTTTGTCACGACACGCTAGAGCATATCGGACATTCGCTCTTGTTCTCTTAGTTACTGTTGGCCTAACTGCTTGTAACGGTAACGACACTACGAGTAATGCTAATGCTCCCGTGATTTCCAATCCACCCCACACTTCTCTCCCAATGCCACCGTTGAATGGGAAGTCGATAACCAACATGGGATGGAGCCTCGCTGATGGAAAGCACTCTGCTTTTTCTGACTTCAATGGAAAGATCCTGGTGCTCGACTTTTATGCGACCTGGTGCGAACCGTGTCGCAGGAGCATTCCTCATTTGATTGGACTCCAACGACGTTACGAAAACGACGTCAGAGTGATCGGTTTAAACGTTGGTGGCCCGGATGACGCGGCAGAAGTCCCCGCCTTTGCGCAAGAGTTTAAAATTCAATATCAACTTGGGGTCCCCGATGACGATCTCGCTAGCTTGCTCCTGGCTAACAGCGATGCGATCCCGCAGACATTTATCTTCGATCGCGAGGGGAAATTGATGCGAAACTTCGTCGGTTTTGGTGAAAGCACCGGAGAAGAAATAGATCGCACCGTTGAGCGCGCCTTACTTTCTAAAGCTGACTGAACTAGTAGAGGTGCTCACTTCCCCCGGGAGCCCAGTGTAATGATTCGAGAAAAGCGGATCGAAAAGAAAATAGGAAAGCACACTTCGTTTCGCTTGCGCAGCGAGGAGATCTCCCGTATCGAGGGCCTCAGCGACGCGGTGTTCGGTTTCGCAATCACTCTGCTCGTCGTATCACTGGAAGTTCCCAAGACTTTTAACGAACTAGCGACGGCAATGAGCGGCTTTGGCGCGTTCGCAATCAGCTTTGCCCTGCTCTTCCTCGTTTGGTACAACCAGCACAAATTCTTCAGACGTTACGGACTCCAGGACACGGTCACAATAGTTCTTAACGCCATCCTGCTATTTGTAGTCCTGTTCTATGTCTATCCACTGAAGTTTCTTTTTACATTTCTGGTGAGCAGATTCACTGGAGGACATGGTGAAGTTCGCCTGCCAAACGGCAACATCGAATCAATGCTTGAGAACGACGGCCAAATGGGAACATTGATGTTGATCTTTGGCATTGGCTACCTGGCCATCTTCGTGGTGTTCGTTCTGTTGCACATTCATGCCTACCGTAAGAAGGAACAACTCGAACTCAATTCACTTGAGACCTTCGATACCGTCAGCAGCATTCAAGAAGCTGGACTCAACTGCGCAATTGCCGTCTTATCAATATCACTGGTTTGGTTTGGAGGGTCGAGGTTTGCGGGGTTTGCGGGGATGGCATATATGCTGACCGGTGTCGTGATGGCGATACACGGATTCATCATGGGATCACGAAGGCGTCGAATTGAAGAACATTTTGTTTCGCAGTTACCAGAGCCAGTCGGAGCGGCAGAGTTACAGAGTTAACGATGGGAATTCATTTCGAATCGCTTCCGGCAATTGTCTTTGGCGCAATCATCCTCTCCTGGTTCGCGTTTGTGATCGTTTTTCTAAGCAGAGAAAAGCTACCGCAATCACCTGACAAAAAACGCGACCCTCGATCAGTTAAGGGTATCGTGCTTCAAGGTCTTTCGTTTGGAATCGTTTGGGGTGCGCATCGACCCTATTTCACTCCAATCATTCGAACACAGAGGAACGTAGAAATCCTGATCGGCGTGGTGACGATCGCACTCGCGTTTGGTTCTGTCGGCTTTGTAATGGCAGCCGTAAGGGCGCTCGGAAAAGAATGGAGTCTGACGGCCAGGGTTGTCGAAGGTCACAAATTGGCAACACATGGCCCTTATTCTTTGGTTCGCCACCCGATTTACACTGGTATGTTGGGAATGTTGTTATCAACAGGCTTAGCAATGAGCTATTGGCCCGCGCTGGTGATTTCAATTGGTGTCTTCTTTATTGGCACAATAATCCGGATGCGCATTGAGGAAGGGCTCTTACGAGAGATGTTCGGGATCGAGTTTGACGACTACGCCAGGCGTGTTTCGGCAATTGTCCCGGGAATCTATTAGTACTGTCTATTCGTTAGGAATCATTTTGAGAAAAGCAAAAATACTTATCACACTGGGACCAGCTTCACGTGAGCCGGAAGTCATCGAACAGTTACTCGCAGCCGGCGCCAATGGCGTTCGCATCAACATGTCTCACGGCAGTCACCTGGAAAAGACGGCTGACATTGAGCGTGCCAGGGCAGCCGCTAAAAAGATGGGAATCTCCCTTGCAGTGCTGGTCGATCTATCCGGCCCAAAGATCCGCACAGGCGAATTGAAAAATCATCAGCCAGTTAAGCTTGAGAAGGGCGCTGTTTTCACCATTACGACCGAGCGAATTGAAGGTGATGCTCAACGAGTCTCGACGAATTATCCCGATCTTGCGCGAGTCGTTAAGACCGGCACACGTCTACTCCTTGACGACGGCGCAATTGCCCTCGTAGCAGAAAGCACAACTGAGACAGACATTATTTGTCGTGTTGTTGATGGTGGTTTCCTTTCCGAACGTAAAGGAATCAACTTGCCCGGCGTCGCGTTGCCAATCGACTCGTTGACAGAGAAAGACGTCATCGATCTCAAGTGGGCCGTTACTCAAAATGCCGACTACATCGCTCTGTCGTTCGTTCGTAAAGCTGCTGACTGTGAGAAAGCGAAACGGTTGATCCGGGAAGCTGGCGGCACTGCTCCGTTGATAGCAAAGATTGAGAAGGCGGAAGCAATGGATCACCTCGACGAGATCATAGCCGCTGCGGATGGAATCATGGTTGCTCGTGGCGACCTTGGCGTTGAGACAAGCGTTGAGTTAGTCCCTGTCTACCAAAAGACAATCATCGAAAAATCCGTCATAGCCGGAAAGATGGTGATTACCGCCACTCAGATGTTGCAGTCCATGGTAAACAATCCGAGACCAACGCGTGCCGAAGCATCAGACGTAGCTAATGCAGTTTGGGACGGGACAGATTGCGTGATGTTATCGAACGAAACTGCGGCTGGAGATTATCCAGTCGAAGCCGTGGCGACGATGTCGCGCATCATACAGTCAGCGGAAACCGGTCGTCAGAAGCGTGCCGAGGGTTTTTCAAGGTGGCTCGGAAAACAGTCGGGAAGAGTGAGCCGCGCATTGTGTGAAGCAGCAGCCTTCGCCTCGGATGAAATGGGCACGACCGTAACGGCAGTCTTTACCGCGTCGGGACTAATGGCTCGACGTCTTTCAACTCTACGACCTGATCAGCGAATCATTGCCTTGACTCACAAGCCAGAGGTACTGAATGAACTGTCACTGATCTGGGGTGTGGAACCGCTCCTAACCAAGAATGCGACTTCGACCGAACAACTCTTGAAGGCAGGTGAAGAAACATTGCTTGAGGCCGGCATTGTGAAGAAAGGCGACACGATTGTGGTAATGGCAGGCCGTCTGTCAGGATTGGGCCTATCAAGCTCGGTTACGGTCTTAACAGTTGCCGGAGATTTGGGTCCACATCTAAGTGAACTTCCAAATTAACATGTCGGCGGGTGAGTTGTTTGATCTCATCTACCCGACTGTAGTCGTTATCTCCGCCGTAATTTCCACCTGGGTCCTCACCTCAGCCCGGAAAAGATTCCCTCTCTACATATCTTTATTCTTGGCAGCAGTAACTTTTTTCTTGCCGCTCATCGTTGTGCCTCTCTACCTAATTCTTCTGTTTTTCTCTTATCCCAAACACTCCAGGCCGATAAGAGGTAGATTCATTGTCCCGTGTATCTACCTGGGAATAATTCTCACGAGCTTTGCTGTCTACCGCTACCTCGATGAGCAATCTGTTGATGCCCATCTGTCCAGAGCGTCTTTTGCGAAGCTACATTCCGATCCGCTTACAGCAATTCAGGAATTTCGAGAAGCTCTTAAACTGGAAGACAATGCACACACGCACAAACTGCTGGCTGCCACTCTCGACGAGTGTGGCTACGTCACAGAAGCCATCACCGAGTATCGGACCGCAGAACTGGATGGTGAGCGAGACGATGCGATCAATTATCACCTGGCAATACTGTTGGAACGCATCAACCACAAAGGTGAGTCGATATTGGAGTTTAAGAAATTTGTGGAGAGCGAAACGTGCTTGCAGATTGACAGCCGGTGTGAAAGTGCGAGGCAGAGGATTGAAGATGCGGAACTCAAAACAGAATTGCGCTAATTGGCATAAAAGCCTGGTCGAGTCTTTGCTGTTAGATGGACTTTGGACCCGGATGCGTCGCGCAGATCTTGAACCGTAATAGTGACTTTGTGCCACTTCGGTCCAGCATTGGCATTTTCAGCTCTGAGTCTGAAGGTATATTGATGTTTCATTTGTAACCCCACAAAGCTAAGGATCTCAGCAACAGATTCTCTTCGGTTATCGGCATTAGAAAATAAAGCGTTGGTTCCGGAGATAGTACTTAACTCGTCGAGGACCCCCTGCCCCTCCATGCCTAGAGAACTTCCTCTGTCTTGCTCCGCAGTCAACCCCACCGCGTAGAGAACAACATCGGACCTCTTCAACGAATTGCGAACGAAGGAGTATGTGTTCTTCGACCCGTTGTCAGATCCATCGCTGACAATAATCAGCGCACGCTTCTTATGATGGCCCTCGGCTACTTTGTTCAAACCACTCACTATTGCGTCGTTCAGAAGAGATTGATCCCGCCTGGTCACTGTCCTTAAGGCCGAAACAATGGGAGGGTAATCAGACGTCCAATCCACGAGCAACTCAATCGATGAGTTAAAGGCCATCACAAAGTACTCGTTATTTGGATCGCCTGAGGCAACAAGGTTCACAAGCCCTTCTATTACAGATTGCCTTCTCTTCTTAATCTCCCATTTGCTGCCGCTCAACACAGATGAAGAAGTATCTAACAAAATGCCCACGCTCGTCGGGCCGCTATTACTAAACGACATTATTTCGGCAGGTTGGTTGTCAACAACAACAGTAAACTTGCTCTGCTCCAAATCGCCGAGCAATCTGTGCTTGTTATCGTTAACCGTTACCGTCAGGGTAAAGGAATCGTTCTTTAGTTGTTGGGCATTTGTTTTGTTGGCGAAAGGAAAAGCGCGAGCCAACAAACAGATTACGATTACGAGGATTGTAGTTAAGAAACAGGATCGGGTGAGGCTTCGCATCGCCACCTAGTCAGGCTGCAACATTCCATCAACAGCCTTCTTCTTCTCAATCTCTTTTGCTACTTGTTCCGGTGACATCTGCGGATCTCGCCAGTTGTCGAGAATGCCTACCTGGTGAACACACTGTAGAGTACAAGTTGAGGCGCACCACTTCTCAGTTTTGTATTCACGATCGAAATCTTCCATCGTGTAGTCCGCGAGAGGAATGCCTGGATATCCGCGCTGTTGCGAACACCAATGGACGAGTCCTTCTTCACAGATGTAGAGATAGCGAGCTCCTGCGCGACAACGCCAGTTGTAAGGTTTGCCTTCGGCGATACTGTCCTGGAACCAGTTCAAGCGCGCGTGATCTTTGTTCCCCAGTTTCTTTACCTGCTGGAAGATATCTTTTTCTTTTCCGGTTAACGGCTTAAGAGTTCCATCACCATCGTGAATAACACCAACGGTTGTTGAGAAATCTAACTCGACGGCACGCTTGGCCACTGTCAGTGCGTCTTCAGGGTTTTTGATTCCACCACCAATTACCGAGTTGATGTTTACGTGAAAGTCGGCGTACTCAGACAAGTAACGAAGCTTCTTATCAAGTACACGCAAACTCTTACGCGAGACTTCATCAGGATCAACATTGTCGATGCTGATTTGCAGATACTCGAGTCCTGCCTTATTGAGTCGCTTGATTCGTTCTGGAGTGAAGTAGTAACCATTGGAAATCAAACCAGCAATCATGCCGCGCACTCTGATGTGATGGATGATCTGATCCAGTTCGGGATGCATCATCGGTTCACCACCGGAGATTGTGACGATGGAAGTACCAAGGTCCGCCAACTTGTCGAGCCGCGCCTTGATGATTTCTAAGTCAATTGGCTTCGAAGTATGGTCGTACTCGTTGCAGTAACCACACGCCAAATTACAGCGACGCATGGGAATCAGATGGGCGAGAACTGGATGCCGGCTGGATATCAAAGCGCGAGTGATGAAGCTCGCTTCGCGCACTTTTAGTTTTAGAAACTTGGTCTTTCTCATTACTCGAGACGATTAATAGCGAAACTAGATGGACTTAACTTTGAGGCGAACAATATCCGACCAAATACAAGAACGCAAGAAAGGTCTTGAGACGATAGTGTCCTGGGTCGGGGATTTCTCCGTGTTACCAGGGACGCTACGCATGGTCGCAAATTCCCTTCACAAAAAGACGAAGGGCTCTGTTGTGTGACAGAGCCCTTCATTAGGACTTAGATTTTTCCTTCTTGGTTAGCTTTTGATTACTTTGACGTTTGAGTCGAGCTTAACCGGAATATCATCCGACGAAATCTTGACGTTCTTCTCGATCGAAACCAGGCGCATCGTAGTGGCATCATCGTTTTTCTCTACGATTTTGCTCTGTACTGGCATTCCGTCTCGGTCGATCCAAACTTCAGCGTATTTGTAACCGCCGTTCTTGGGAACGAGAGTTAAGTGGATCGTACTAACACCACCCCACAGCGTTTCCTCTCGAACATCTTGTAGCGGCTGATACTTCGATTCGAGCTGCTGACGCGACATGTACATCATGTCCATGATCCCACCAGCGGTTTTTGGCGCCTTGGTAGAATTTCCAGTGTAGGCAGTTAACAATCGCGGACGAAACAGAACATACTTTCCGTTTTGCACCGCAAGAATCTCATGCTGAGGGCTCTTCCACTCAAGCCGAACGGATGCGTTTCTGCCTGCTCCCGGGAGGTACAACACAACGCCGGTCAAAGTATCCTTTGTTCCGAGCTGAGAGTTGTATTTCTCCATGTTGATGCCAGCACGGAGCGATTTCAAACTCGCTTTATTCTTTTCGAGACGATTTAGCACCGAGCTCACGAGCCCAGCGCTCTGACCTTTCACCGTAATCGGGGCACCAACAATAACTGACGTAATGATGGCTACAGCTAGAAAGACCAGGGGACTAAATCTCTTCATATGCACTCCTTAAGTTCAATAACTGCTTCCCCTGCACGCAAAAAACCGTGCAATTATAGGGAAAGGTCACTTTATGTCAACCTCGAAGCTGACCGCTCGCCCATCAGGGCCTACCACTTTTCGAACAGCTACCACCTCTACCTTGGAACGTCCGGTAAGCACTCGAACCCGCTGTTCGATTTGCCCTGTATCTGATTCATTTACAACAACTTCAGGGGCTAGAACGAGGGTTTGTACAACTGGGCTTTGATGCTCCTTTGCCTGAGGTCGTTCGCCACTTGAAAGCCAGCTCTTTGGCGTCAAAAAGATAAAAATCAAACAGATGACACAAAGAACATCCCATTGCCAGGTGTTTCGCGCGTAATTCCAGAAGAAGATCTTTTTCAGTGTGGTTAACAGGCCTCGCACGTCCTCAAAGCTAGCAAGTAATCAGCCACGATGACCGCAGCTGGCGGGTCAATTGATTCTATCTGTCGCGAGGTGGGTTGTAAACGGGTATCACAGCCGAACGCTGGCCTGCTGCTCCACAATATGACCGTCGCGCATATGTATTATGCGTCGGCACATTGCTGCCGCCTCCGGATTGTGGGTGATCATTATGATGGTCTGGTTAAAGCGGTAATTGAGCTCCTGGAACATGTTAAGAACCAAAGCCGAGTTCTCAGAGTCGAGGTTTCCGGTAGGTTCGTCAGCTAAGACAATTGCCGGACGGGTGACAACAGCTCTTGCCAACGCTACTCGCTGTTGTTCACCACCAGAGAGTTCTAACGGTTTGTGATGAAGCTTATCTTCAAGTCCCAGGAGCTTCAAGACTTCTCGGCGCAGCGAGGGATCCCCTCCCCCATTGCCATGAATTCGCTCCGCTAGTCGGAGATTTCCTTCAGCCGTTAGCGTGGGAAATAGATTGAATCTTTGAAAAACAAACCCGATTTTCTTTCGTCGAACTGCTGTCCGTTTAGCATCTGACGCCGCAGTAATATCCTCGCCGTCGATAACAATCCGGCCGCTCGTAGGTGTCAGAAGCCCACCTAATAAATGAAGCATTGTGGATTTTCCGCAGCCCGAAGGCCCCATGATGGCAAGAAACTCACCCTCTTGTACTTCGAGCGAGACACCACGAAGGGCGGGCACGTCCACCTTGCCTATGCGATAGACCTTTTCCAGGTTTTCAGCTTGTAGAATTGTTCGCATTTAAACCGTCGCGTCCAGTTGTGGTAGTCAATTCGCAGTTTTTAATAAGGTCCAGACGAAATAGCGGGACTAATCTTCCTTAGTAGAGCCTATACAAAAACTGGATGCCAGAATCAAACGACAGATGTTAATACACTACGCCGCTGATATCTACCATCCACAGATGATCTATTGATTTGCAGTTAGCTTCTTGCTCTTCTCGGCGTCAAGATCGACTTCGGTTAACCCCCACTTGTTTTGCAAAACAAATGCCGCCGGTCGGTACTCCTTATTCAAATCAACCGTGGCCGGGTCTTGATAGCTCAGACTTATCTTGTACTGATCTTTTGGCCTTGTCAGTTCGATCCGACTGGCCATGGTAACAGTGTTCTCGCTCCCGATTGGTTTCTCGTTGAAGTACGACACGTCGGTAATGATTTCGCCCTTCAGATCAAATGTCTGTAGACGCGCCAGATGGACTTTATCGACTCGATCAAACCAAAACCGTCGCAGGACCTGGACCTCGCCATCCTTCGGCGCTGAGAATTCTTCGAGCAAGTAATAGCCGCGCATCACACGGGCACCACTCTTAGCTCGCAGTCGCGTATCAGCCTCTTCCTGAAAGAATTCACTCTTCGAGTAGATCAACCCACTATTCAGGTCGATGGCCCGGATCATGAACGCATCCGTCAAATGTTGAGGGCGAAGATTTGAAAGCGCACTGACTGTCGCCTTCTCGCCCTTTTCCTGATTCTTATTCTTTGCCTTTGGATCAATGGTAGCGTCGATCTTCGGATACTCAGCGTTATTCGTTCCCTTCACAAAACGCTTGTACTTCTCATCGCCTTGCAACACTGCCACAGCGAAGTGCTCACCATCAGAAGCCATTTGCGCAATTTCGACGATCGTAAACGACAACGTTAGATAAATATTTCCAGGGCGTTGCAACGTAAGATTTCCATCTACCTGCCGGTACTTCTCTGCGAGACCGAAAGAAGCAAAAGAAGTATCTTCAAACTGAATATCAACTTTGCCGTGAATAGACTTCACCGCAGCCAGACGGTTTATTTCCTGTATCAGTTGATCCTTTTCAGCATTTTTGAGCGGAAGTAACGGAGGGATCTGAACTTTTTTGTGAGTGCCGAATAGACCACAGCCTGTCGTGCTTAGCGCTAGCATCACTGAACCCAACACTAGCAGCAATCGGAACACAGCAACTCTGGCGTTGATATATTTGAGCATTAAACGAGCCTTAGGGCGCAAACGATACGTCGAACGCCAATGAATCGCAAAGTTGGGCTTCAACCTAACAAACAAGACTTTTTATTGTCAACGAAGCGACTTTCCCAACGTACCGCTTAGACTCAATCCAGTTCGAGCGCCGGTCTGTCGAATCGCTGGCGCAATTTATTTATCGTCTTAACTATCTCAGGTCTATTTAACAACTTCCGTTCCAAAGTCCTCTTGCCGGGAAAGTCCAGCAACATGATCCCCAACAGTATCGTTAACAATCCCTGGCCGGGGACTCCCGGTATCGATAACACAACTCCTAGCGCAACCAACAATACACCCAGAATGTTCTTACCTATGATCCCGAGAGCACGCAGTGCGGGACGAGGACCAGACCAGAATTCTGTCTTGTGATTGTTCTTGAAATAGTCCGCCGGAATTCGGACGAGGATAAACGAAACGATAGCAAGGTTGACCGCAAAAGTGACGAGAAATATCAGTACGCCGATAAGTGCACTGCGCCAGGTTAATGAATTCGCAAACTCTGTTAACAACTCAATCATTTATCAACTAGAGCGAACGACTTCACTTCGGGCTTTTAGAATCGAATTAACCAGTTTATCAATCGTTTCTTTGGCTAAACCGTCTAGTCGGAAATTGGGCTCCTCTGTTACTTCCCAAAACTCATCAAGACCTCGGGCACCTGCTCGCTCAAGTGCGAGTACCTGGATTAATAAGTCGATTACATCAGCTGCCTTGACCAACTTCGCCTCAACACTCTCACGATGCTCGTATTCTCCATATAACTCCAGATAACGCGGCGACGCTTTCAGCTGACTCACGATATCGGCTAGCGCCGCACTTTCGGCATTGCGTCTGGCGTCGGCACCAAAGTAAAGCGTGGCCGTTCGCGGCATGTCTCCAACACGAGCCTCTGCCCAATCGTGCAGCAAAGCAATTCGCAATACCTTTTCTACATCAATCTCAACACCTTGATCTAGCAACTCATCAGCAAGCAGCATCGCCGTCACAGCTACTCCAAACGAATGGGCGCCTACTGATTCGGTTCCGTTTGGAAGTCCGCGCAAGGTCCAACCTGTGCGGTCAAGTCGTTTCAAGCGTTGAAGCTCAATCAGCGTTGCGAGCGTGGCAGACATTGAGTCGTTACTTTAGCATTTTCAAATCCACTTTTGGTCGTGCGGCGGTCCGCGTTGATAGAAACTTTGTTCGACAACAAACAAAAAGGTCGTCGCCTTCAGCGAGGCTTACCTCACAAGAGACAACGACCAACCCAAAAACATCCGTATCAATTCTTATTTACGCTCGCGGACTGCCTCACGTCGAGGTTAAGAGTTGTTCCCTTATCAAGTCGCAGATTGTCATCGCGCTGAAATCAGGCACGGGCGTCCTTACAAATAGACTGCCAGGACGGTGCTAGTCAGAATGGTATTACCGGGGGCGGGATAATGCCGGGCTCTTTATCGGAACTGCCTCTTCCAACTTATCTGCAAGACGAGTGTTCGCAACCGCAGCCGATTTCCGCTACTCCAGACTTTTCGGCGTTCTTGCAATACTCACTACAGTACTTCTCATCAGGATCTATCAAGCAATCACAAGTTGGATGTGCGCACTTCCGTTCGTTGTCTGCCATCAGAACTGCCTCCCTCCCTTGATCGAAACAGTGCGATTAATGCTAGAACTCGGTCAAGCGATGGTCAAGTTCCTACTCGTTGGGCCACTGACTTGATTTGAAAATGTCCCGGCGTATGCTCGACGTTCTCTGCGTCTCTGTGGCGATCGCTGAGGCTGTGCCGTCAATCGATCGTCCTCGCGTAAATCAACTGATCGATTGTCTTTCCGTCTTTCGTGACACTCTTCTTCAAACGACCCTCAAACACATAACTAGCTTTTTCGAGAACGCGGGCCGACGCCGGATTCCACTCAAAGACGTGAGCATACAATCTGCAAATATCATGATGCGAAAACGCATACTCCGAAACTGCGACTAAGGCTTGGGTGACAATCCCACGCCCCCAATACTCTTCACCGAGCCAATATCCGATCTCAGCGGACCGGTGCCCGACATCTGTTTGGACGGAGAAGCCGATCCCGCCCACAGCTTTGTCATTTACCGCAATAGCAAAGTTGTTTTCGGGTCTTGCGCCAACAACAATGTCGAGCCATGTTTGCGCATCTTTCTTTTTGTAAGGGTGCGGGAACCTGTCCCGAAGGTTGATCCAAACGTTGCGGTTGTTTGCATGACGAACGATATCGTCGCAGTCACTCCAGTCCCAACTTCGAACCACGCACGATTGTAGAACTATCTGCATCGATTGAAATCGCGCCAATTCAGACTGAAGTTAATCTCGGTAGCGTCCCTGCTCCGCGAGGCATGATAAAGCCGTTTCCAGTACCTGCTTCTCTCTCGATAGCAGCTTCAAGTCTCTCCGCGGGAATCATCCTCATGCGTCTCACATCCTCAGCCGGGAGATTTGAAACTAAGTAAACTCGATACCGTTCCGCCTTAGTCAATAATGACCACGCGGTTTGACCGTTAACTTCATACTCATCCTGTAAGCGCTTCTCCAGAGCATTAGAATCCGCGCTCTCAAACCACTTCATGAAATCGGCGCGTCCCAAACCATCTCGACATTCGGCCAACAAAATGATCGATCCACCGTCTCTGCATGCGTGAGACGCCATGTCCAGCGCTTTGTGCGCTTGAATCAGATTGATGTCGTGAGGAAACCCGCCGCAACTCGCAACGACGAGATCTCTCTTTGCGTGAATCTCAACGGAATGGTTCCTCAGGTAAGCCGCACAACCCTCACGATGAGCAAGTTGCCAATCGCCACAATAAACCCCCACGGCGCGCCCCTGCTCGTCAACAATCGTGTTCACCCCGAACGACGGGCCAACCAACCTGGCGACTCGTACACATTCTTCGTGCACTGCGTTGCCATCAAGTAACCCCGTGCCGACACCGGATTTGCGTCCGCCTTTTTCAAAATCAAGCGCGAGCATATGGCTGGCTTCGATTGTTTTCGCAGAGGCCAATCCTGGACAAATAGACTTTCGACCACCGGTGAACCCCGCAAAGTAATGAAATCCAATGCCGCCGATAAGGATCACTTTCGAGAACTGGATCAGAGCCCTGTTTACTTCGACAGGAACTCCGCGTTCCGTTGAGCCTAGCGACGTCAAATTCGTGGGATCATAAGCGTCGTGAGTAAGCGTTCGGACTCGCTGAAGAATGAAAGGCGTTAACAAATCCGCTTTCTCTTGTTCGCTGACAGGCCGGTGAATTCCAGTGGCAAATATGATCGACAGGTTTGCGGGTGAGACTCCTGCCTGAATCAGGCGTCGAACCAATAGGTTTACGATCTGCGCACTGGCTGTGGCTCGCGTCGCGTCCGAAACCACCAGGAGGACCGAATCGTTTGAACTAATCAAATCGTCGAGCGCGGGAGCGCTAATTGGCGAATCGAAGGCTAACCCAATTTCGACATCTGTCAGTGGCGTCTCGGCGGCAGAATCAACACCGAGTACGGAGAATCTGTCGGGATCGAAATCGAAGTGAAGTGATTTCTGTCCGTAACCAAGTTTAACTTCACTCATAGACAAAGAGTCACAACCCAAACTGGACCAGTGCCCTTTCGATAACGTGAAACGACGCGAAGTCCGTTTCTCCTGCGATGCGAGCCTCCTTAAGCCATTTCTGTAACAGCCGCGCTTCTTCAATAGAAGAAATCCGGCACGCACCAGTCAACGCAAGGGTGACTAAAGCATCGGGAGCACCATGAGTTACCAGTGCCGCCTGCAATGCCGCTTGTTCGCGTAGATCGAGAGTCAGAAGAAGACTCAGTTCCATAGCAAGAAGATGGCTGTTCGATGTGCTTTGGCTTGTCGTTGTGCTTCGGGCGACAACAAGCTGAAGCATATCGGACAACTCTTAGTTCCTTTCCGATTTGAAACACGCCGTGCCGTTGTTACAAAAATGAAAAGTTTCGTCTTCGAAGTCCGGCGTCTCCATTTGAATCGTCAGGTGGTCGACGCCAAATCGATCGTGAAGCTTGGTACGCAACTCTTTTAGCAAGTCTGGTTGTGAAATGCTTTGAGCGTGGATTACATGAGCACTAAGCGCATCGCGCCCAGATGTGATCGTCCAAACGTGCAGGTCGTGCACATCGTTCACGCCTGAGGTCGCCAGAATTGCGTCCTCAACCGCTGCCAGGTTTATGTGTGCCGGGGTTCCTTCGAGCAACACGTTTGTCGAGTCTCGAATCAGGCGTATCGACCCATAAATGATGAGTAAACTTATCAAAACGCTAAACAGGGGGTCCGCTGAGTACCAACCCCAAATCATCATGAGCGCTCCCGCGATGATTGCGCCCACGGAGCCCAAAGCGTCTCCCATCACATGCAGCCAGGCACCACGCATATTGAGATCGATCTCATCTTTCGAGTGCAGAAGCCATGCGCAAAATAAATTAATGAAGAGGCCGCCCGATGCGACCAGTATCATTGGCCCACTGCGAACGACCGGTGGCGACTGCCAGCGCTGGTAAGCGCCGTAAAAGATCAACAAGGAGATTAAGACCAGCGCCACTCCATTCACGAGGGCCGCAATGATCTCGAGTCGGTAGTAGCCAAAAGTCTTCCTGGAAGTAGCAGGGCGTGAACCGAACCAAACTGCAGTGAGCGCAAGCAACAGGGCCGCGGCATCAGTGAACATATGACCTGCATCAGCGAGCAATGCCAGGGATCCTGTCCACCATCCCGCAACGAGTTCAGCAACCATGTACAGAGAAGTAAGCACCAACACGAGGCTAAGACGACGCCAACTCTCGGAAGAGCGAGAATGGCTGTGAGTGTGCTCGTGTCGCACAGCAGTTGGTACTATGCCCTCTGTCGCCATACCTATATTTGACTCAGAGCTTGCTCAACATCGGCAATGATATCTTCAGCCGCTTCGATTCCGACCGCAAATCGCACTGTCGCGGCTGAAACACCGGCCGCTTTAAGTTGTTCGTCAGAAAAACCCACGTGCGAAGAATACAGCGGGTAACTAACCAACGTTTCAACGCCGCCTAGCGACGGCGCCGCACTTACCAATTTAAATGCATCAAAGAGTTTTTCCGCTTCGGGCTCACCGCCAACAAGGTCCATTGCCACGACTCCACCGAAACCGTTCATCTGCCGCCTTGCGACCTCGTGTCCCGGGTCCTTTTCAAGACCAGGATAATAAACTCTGGCAACTTTAGGATGCCTCTCCAGAGCCTGTGCAAGTTTAAGCGCATTCTGAGACGAGGCCTTCACTCGTACTGCTAATGTCTTAATACCGCGACTAAGAAGATAGGCGGCGGCAGGATCGAGTGTCGTCCCAATGAGAATCGACAATTGGCGAACACGATCGATAAAGTCACGACGGCCGGCGACCGCTCCGGCAGTCAAGTCAGAATGTCCACCGAGATACTTGGTTGCACTATGCATTGTCGCATCGATGCCGTGATCCAGAGGGCGTTGGAGTACAGGCGACGCAAACGTGTTGTCGATTATCGAGTGAATGCCCGCCTTGCGCGTAACGTCAGAAACGATCCTCAGGTCCAAAACCCTGTTGATTGGATTAGCTGGCGTCTCAAACCAGAATGCCTTTGAACGCTCGCTCGCGATAGCCGGAATCTGTTCGACCTCGTCTAGTGAAACAAAGCGAGTACGGACGCCCCATCGCGAAAGAATCTTCGTCAGTAGCTTTACTGTACCGCCGTAGATCGAGTCACACGCAATAACTTCGTCGCCGCTTTCACAAAGCGCCGCCAGAGCACAAAAAGCCGCGGCCGAACCTGACGAAGTAACCACGCAGGCTTCGGCATGCTCGAGGTCAGCTATCTTGCGCTCAACCTCTGCAACGGTCGGATTAGCGTAACGAGAGTAGAAAAATGCGTCGGGCAGTTCACCTCTCGCATAACGACGCATCTCTTCGAAGCTTGAAAATTTGTAAGTGGAGGAGTGATAAACGGGTGATACTAAAGCGCCGTAGGCACTTTCAACGGAAGGTGTGCCACCGTGAACAGCAAGAGTAGCTTCTGACAGGCTCGACCCACCATCGTCTCTATTTGAATCCATAAGACGGTCAGACCTCGATGCAAACTGATATCAACATTGCTCCGTAAGAGTAGCAAATTCAAACTTAGCTTCACATGGCTAGTGACGCAGACGACGCACCTACGTTTTACCAACTCGAATCAGGCACTCAATCAAAAAAGAAGGGCCACATCGGTGGCCCTTCGAATTCTCGCTAAGTGATGTGTGGCTACAACGCGCCTAGATTGAATGCCTGGTTGAGTTCTCGATAGAGCTCGTTGTATTCCCGGAACGCAAGTTCCAGAATACGCGGCAGATCGCCGACGTCGTTGATGTTGACGATTGCGTTGACATTGTTCAGAAAAGCAGCATGCGCATCCATTGTTCTCAGTGACGGTGAAAGCAACGTAAAGAAGAGCCGGCGCCGTTGAGCTGGACGCAGAACGTTGATTTCGCGAACCACAAAGGCAGCGCCTTGTTCGGCAACGTCGAATTGAGGCTCCAAGACAACGAGTTCCAACTGATTTGCGCGCATGGTTTCGACAGCCTGGCGAGTGTCTTCAGCAACGTAAACGTGATACCCGTTCTCAGTAAGGCCCTTGGCAATCTGTTCACGATATTGTTGGCCTGCACATACAAGCCCCTTACGCTTGTTCCAGGCAGATCGTCTGTTTGGATTTGAACCGGTATCTGCCTCACCCTTACTAAGTAAACTCATCAACAGACGCACCGCTTCTTCGTTTGAAGTGGTCTCGTTTACTGCCGAAACAGTCGCCAATTGATATGCAGGTGCAGTCGCTTGATCATAACGTGGGTGCTCAGTTGCCGGGGAGCCGCCTAACGCGGTCGCGCCTTGATCTGATGCTGGACTAACAGCACCGGAGTTCACCGTCTTCTTGCACTTCGGGCAACGAACAGTAAAGGCACCGGCGGGGGCCTTGTCGTCATCGATCTGCAATCTAGTCGAGCAGTTTTGGCAAACGATAGTCATAGGTAAGAAACGGGCTTAATCGAGGAGCCCAAGCATGGAACCGGAATCTGAGTAAGCACCAACCGGCGCGTCACGTCGGATAAAATCTTCAGCTGCAGTCATTCCTTTGAGTGACAGCAACAAGTTGTTTTGATTGGTGGCAAAGGTAAGGCCGTCTTCCAGGCTCACCGCTTTTGATTCAATCAACTCTTTGATGACAGTGTCGAAGTCCTGCATCCCATCCAGTTTGCCATCGCGCATTGCATCAAGAAGCGACTTGCCCTCGACTTCACCAGCTTCGATGTATTCGCGTGTTCTCGGACTAGACCTAAGGATCTCAACTGCGGCAACACGACCACGGCCGTCGGCGCGTGGGATGAGACGCTGGGAAACTATGTAACGAAATGTTTGTGCAAGGCGTGTACGAATAACCTGCTCTTCATTCTTGGGATAGAGACCAATGATGCGGTCAACGGTTTTTGCAGCATCGATGGTGTGCAAGGTTGAGAGCACGAGGTGCCCAGTCTCTGCTGCCTCAAGCGCAATTTCGGTAGTCTCAAAGTCACGCATCTCACCAATCAGAATAACTTTAGGCGCTTGTCTTAGCGCTGCACGTAGAGCGGACGGAAAATCCCTCGTATCGTTGCCGACCTCGCGTTGATTGATGGTCGAATTCTTATGGGAATGGAGGTACTCAATTGGGTCTTCGATTGTGACTACGTGGTAATGCTTCTTCTCGTTGATGATGTCGATGATTGCCGCTTGAGTTGAGCTTTTACCCGAACCGGTCGGGCCGGTCACAAGAACGAGACCATTTCTAAGCTCTGAGATCTCGTTTAGATGAGAAGGCAATCCAAGTGATTTGATTGACGGTATGTCGGTCGGAATAACGCGCATCACGATCGAGTAGACGCCGCGTTGTTGGAAGATATTGACGCGGAATCGAGCTCGCGAAGGCAAGGAAAAGCTCAGGTCGGCCGTGCCGGTTCTGGCCAATCGTTCCGCGGCATCCGGGTTTCCATGAATCAGGGTGAGTGCGATTATTTCAGTTTGGTACGGAGAGAGCTTCTGCATTCCAAGCGGTTGAACGGGGGTGAGCTTTCCGTTGATTTCGACTTGAGGCAGTTGGCCAACCGAAAAATTCAGGTCGCTGATCTTGTCAGAGACCAGCAACATTCGCTCAATGATTGGAGGCAGATCGAAGAAACTCATCTAGTTTCGGAACTCCGGGAACGGTTGTCTAGAAGGGCTAATCCTGGAAGGCGGGTTTGGCCCGGGGCGCATTCCTCCCCGGTCGGTTCCGATTCTCGCGCATAACCGTGATTAACGCAAGTAAAATATGTTGGGCTTATCTGCCGA
>Ga0207648_10001290_pt1 | contig 27947 bp, 28 predicted proteins | sample KBSMisM32_FD_184310 | JGI IMG/M metagenome (GOLD analysis project Ga0207648, IMG submission 184310) | Miscanthus rhizosphere microbial communities from Kellogg Biological Station, Michigan, USA - KBS Miscanthus M3-2 (SPAdes) (version 2) | ecosystem: Host-associated > Plants > Roots >... | reverse complement strand
TCAGGTCGAGTTGGATGGAGTGCATCGCCGTCGCCCACGTCCCCGGCTTCGAACCCACCGACTTCTTGGCGACGCTGGACCACTCGAGCCACTTCGTGTGACCAACGACAGGAGAAACAATTAGTTCGACAAACGAACTAATGGGTAACCTTTCTACATGCCCACACCGCAGAAGGTCCGACCCGAGGCCGCGGCGCTCGATCTCGCCAACACGCTTCGGCCCACGATCACCCGCCTCGCCCGGCGGCTGCGTCAACAGGACCACACCGGCCTCGGGCCGACCATGACGGCGGCGTTGTCGTCCATCGCCAAGCACGGGGGCCCGACCCACGGCGAGTTGGCGGCGATCGAACAGGTTGCCCCTCCGACCATCACCGCCGTCGTCGGGAAGATGGAGGCACTCGGCCTCGTCACGCGGGAATCCGGAACGAGCGATCGCCGCGTCACGCGCATTCGCATCACACCCGCGGGCATCGATCAACTCGACGAAGTACGCAACAGGCGCACATCCTGGCTCGCCTCGCAGCTCGATGCGCTCACCGACGACGAGCGTCGTCGTCTGGCCGACGCTGCCGACGTCTTGGCGAAACTCGTCGCCGTCGCCGAGGAGACCAGCTAGTGGCCGCCGCACCGATGCTCGACGACGCCCCGCCGCGCGTCAACACGTTCGAGTCGTTGCGCTTCCGCAACTTCCGGCTCTTCTTCGGAGGCCAGCTGATCTCGCAGATCGGCAACTGGTTGACGCTCATCGCCCAGGCCTTGCTGGTGTTGAAGCTCACCAACAACGGATTCGCGCTCGGACTGCTCGCCGCTTGTCAGTTCGGCCCAGTGCTGTTCCTCGGTGCATGGGCCGGCCTGGTCGCCGACCGCAGCGACAAGCGCAAGCTGCTGATCATCGTGCAGACGTTCGCGATGTTCCAGTCGTTCGCGCTTGCGTTCATCGCCTTCCACGATCACCCGCCCGTGGCCGCGATCTATTGCGTCGCCGTCCTCGGCGGTATCGCGACAGCGTTCGACAACCCGGCGCGTCGCGCGTATGTCGTCGAGATGGTTCCCGAGGCCAACGTGCAGAACGCCGTCAGCCTCAACAGCGCTTTGATGACGGGATCGCGCGTCGTCGGCCCGGCGTTGGCCGGCCTTTTGATCACCACGGTGGGCTACGGCTGGACGTTCGCCACCGACGGTCTGTCGTACCTCGCGGTCATCCTCGGGCTGTTCATGATGCGCCCGAGCGAGAACCGCCCGCATGTCGCCGCGTCACGAGGCAAGGGGCAGGTACGCGAAGGGCTGCGCTACGTGCGCACGATGCCGGAGCTGTTCGTTCCCCTCGTGATGATGGCCATCGTCGGCACGTTCGCCTTCAACTTCCAGACCGTGATGCCGCTGCTGGTCAAGCGCACGCTGCACGGCACCGACCGCACGTTCACGCTGATCTACAGCGTGGTGGCAATCGGCTCGCTGGCCGGTGCCCTCTTGTCGGCGCGGCGCACCTCGGTGAGCGTCCGCAACATCATCTGGGCGAGCTATGGGTTCGGTGTCGCCATGATGTTGCTCGCCGTCACCCCGAGCGTGCCATTGACGTACCCGATCGGCATCCTCATCGGCCTCTCCAGCATCATGTTCATGACGACGTCGACGGCGATCGTCCAGTTGCGTGCCGAACCCTCGATGCGCGGTCGGGTGCTGGCGCTGCAAGCGATCGTCTTCCTCGGCAGCACGCCGATCGGCGGGCCGATCCTCGGCTACGTCTGTCAGCACTTCGGAGCCCGCTGGGGCGTGGCGATCGGCGGCGTCTCGGCAATTGTCGCCGGTCTCTATGGGATGCGTGCAGTCCGGGTGGCGCGTCACGTCGACTCGAAGATGGCCGATGGCGCGATGGCACCGGCGAGGTGATCAGCCGGCGGTCGTAGTGCTGGCGTCCGTCGCCGCCGTGGCGCTCGGCAACTGGAACGTCTTGGCGTCGGTCTTGGCGAGAGTGTTGATGATCGGCTCGACCTCGGTCATCATCCACGTCGCCACATCGGCAGGTGCACCCGGGCCCGAGAACCGCACGCCGATGGCCAGCTGATTGAAGTACCAGATCGCCGTGCAGTCGGAGTTCCCGGCGGCGGCACTCGTCGACGGCCCAACCGTCGTTGTGACACCGGGTTGCGCACCGGAGTCGGGCTCGCCGCAATGGGTGAAGATGACTCCGTCGATGAACCGTCCGGCGTTCTGCTCGAACTCTTGAGTCTGCAAGAACTTCACGAAGGTCTGCAGATAGGCCGGCGGGATGTAGCTGGCCTGGATCTGCGCCTCGGCGCCGTCCTTCGTCGTGAACGCGCAGTTGACGTCGAGCACCGCGCCGCGTGACCGCAGCAGCGAAGCCCGCGCCGTCGCGTCGAGACCCGGCACCGGCGCGGGCGGTGTGGCGACGAGATCGGCTGGTTTGCCGAGCGGACACGACGTCAATCCGAGCTGGGCGCTCTCCTGGCTCTCGGTGTCGACCAGGTTGACGGTGAACAGTTCGTGCAGGACATCGAGCGCCTGCGGAACGGGCAGATCCTCTGCAGAACCGACCGTTGCCAGGTTGCTTCCCAGGGTGGGCGGCTGTGTCAACAGCACGTTCTGGGTCGTCGTCGTCGACGACTTCGAATCGCTGCACGCCAACAAAGCCAGACCCGCAACAACGGTCAGACCTATCGCTCGCACCCGAATCCGCGATCGCACCATCCCTGCCTCCACTCCGCCGTCCAAGCGGGTTGCAGACTACAGCCGCCCGAACTGCGATTGGCGTCAGTAGTACGAGGCCATGAGCTCGTGGGACCACTGCGGTTGGCGAGTCGTGCCTCGCGGTGCGAACTCGGCCATGTAGGGCTTGATGTCGAGCACCGGTGTGCCGTCGATGGCGTCGAGTCCGCGCACTCGCAGGACCGTTCCCTCGACACCGAGCAGCTCGCACGTCGCCAGCCCGATCCGGTTCGGGCGGTCCTTGGCTCGTTGGGCGAAGATGCCGACCGACGGCCAAGCCGGATTGCCGCGCGGGATCCGCGAGCCGAGGTGCACACCCGCCGGGTCGACGAGATGGAAGACGTAGATCACCTCGAGATGGCTGAACTCGCCGATTCCCTGCAGTGCGTCGGCGGCGAAGGAGGAGTCGAGCGTGATGGTCGACTCCACCGCTCCCCAGTCGTCGTCGATCGCCTGACTGCGAGCCGTCGACACCCTGGCGATCGGCGTGACGACCCACGTCTCCTGTGAATTCTCCGTGGTCATGGCGCCGTTCTTAGCGCACCGACAACCTTCTGCGAACTTGTTGTGTTGTGACCTGACTTACTAATGTTCACCTCACCTAACAAAGTAGATCAGGTGTGATGATCACCCTGTATCCGACCCGAAAGGCACTCGTGGCCCCCTCAACATCCACCTTCACCTCCCGTACGTTGCGAGCCGGTGTCGCCGGCCTCGTCGTCGTCACGTTCGCAGGTCTGTCGGCATGTTCCGACGACGACAAGTCGTCGTCGACGACGGCTCAAGTGTCGCCCGAAGACATCAAAGTCGACCCCGCCGTGGTCATCGCCGGCATGACCAAGTTGCCGACGACCATCGCCGCGGCAATCGCGGCCATCGGCACCGACGGTGTCGACGCCAAGGTGGACGCGATCGAAGAGGAGTGGGCCGGCTTCGAGGGCACCGTGAAGGACACGGACCAGGATTTGTATCTGGCGATCGAGGATCAACTGGACCCGCTGCAGGAGCAGATCAAGAACGGCGACTCGGCGAAGGCAACGGCGACCGCGGCGAAGATGTCGGCGCTGTTCGACCAGTACAAGCAAGCGCATCCGGGCTGACTCGAGGTCGACGCGCCTCACCCGAATCGGGGGTGGCCAAAATCGGTACGCACCTCACAGCGTGACCGGATGAAGATCCTCTTGCGAACCGGACTCGTGCTCGCCGTAGCGGCACTGATCGCCGGCTGTGGGGACGACTCGTCATCGAGTACGGCCTCCACCGCTACGACGTCCGCGGGTGGTGACGACGCGCGCCAGTACTGCAAGGACTCGGGCGGGCAGGCAGAAGTTGCCCATCCGTACTTCGGAACCAACAACAGCCGACCCAAGTGGATCGCCCTGGCCAGGTCGACCGAACTGTGCCGCTTCGAATCCGGTGCTGCCGGTGCGCCGGACAGCACGCGGATCTACGTCGACCTCGACACGCTGTACAGCACGGAGCCGACGTTGGCCGGCGTCGCCTACCTCTCCAAGGTGCCGCCGCAGACGGGAAAGGTCCCCAGTGCCAATCCGGCGACCGTCAACTGTGCCGCCCTCGATGGCTCGTCACAGTTCGGCCCCGCCGGATCGAGCGGCGGCTGGGTCACCGACGATCGACCCGACGAGGTGTTCAACCTCTGTGTGTTCCCGGACCTCTCGTTCATCGACGAGTTCGGCATCTTCTACTACGCGGGCGGGGTAGTGCGCGGACAGGATCTGTCGAAGGTGATGCGCTACCACCCCGCCGTGCTGCCGAACTTCTTCCCGCACTAGTGCGCGGTAGAGGTCAGTGGAGGACCGACGATCTCGGACCCGTACTTGACGCTCGCCTGCCTCAACCGGTCGATCTCGAGCGGGCCTGCGGGCGGCATGCCGTCGGCAAGTGCCGGTCGGCCGGCGTCGACGAAGAAGCCCTCACCGCCGCCGGGTGTCATGAGGTTGAGCATGCGTACGGGAGTGCCGCTCTCGACGATGAATCCATGTGGGACGTCGCGTGGCATTGTCACGAACGTGCCGGCCTTCGCCGTGAACGTGTCGTCGCCGCATCGCACCTTCAGTTCGCCCTCGAGGACGTAGAACGACTCGTCCTCACGGTGGTGGACGTGCATCGGCGGCGAGAAGCCGGGCGGGATGACGACTTCCGTCAATCCGAATGCTCCGTTCGTGCCCTCGGCGGTGGCCTTGATGGTCATGCGCCCGTGCAGGAACCAGACCGCTTCGCCCTCGCCGGGTTCGACGACCATCGCTCGCTTGTTGTCGTTGGGATTGCTCATTTCGTTCTCCGTAATTGCATAGGTGTGTAATTAGTGCACGATGGTATAGTCAGTCAACGGATCTGTCAAGGGGGTCAATGGTGGTCGATGCGGAGACAGGTGGCACAGGTCGACCCGGGCAGCGCAGACGGACGCGCAAGGCGATCGTCGAGGCGACTGCCGAATTGCTGCGGACCGGTTCGACGCCCACCATCGCCGAGATCGCCGATGCCGCCGAAGTGTCGCGCCGCACCGTGTACCTCTACTTCCCCACCCTCGAACAGCTGCTGATCGACGCCACGCTCGGCGCACTCAGCCAGGCCGAGGTCGACGAGATCATCGAGACGCCCGAGATCGCACACGACGCCGGAGCTCGGGTCGAGGCCATGGTGCGGGCACTGCAGAGCATGTCGCCCGAAGCCGAACGACTCGGACGCTCACTCATTCGCCTGACCGTCGACGCGCCGCCGACCACCGGCGGCGATGTCGCACCGCGACGCGGCTACCGACGCGTCGAGTGGATCGAGAAGGCACTCGCACCACTGCGCGAGCAGATCGACCCCGACCGATTCCAACGACTCGTGTTCGCGTTGGCGATGGTGATCGGCTGGGAGGCCATCATCGTGCAACGCGACATCTGCGGCCTCACCGCCGAGCAAGGACAAGATCTCTCCGTGTGGGCCGCGCGAGCGCTCGTGCAAGCAACCCTCACGGAGTGACGACTCCGCGAAGCCGTGGTCAGGTGTCGACGTCCATGCGGCGACCGGCCAGCGCGGCGCGAAGATCGTTGAGGGTTTCCAACGCCTTGTCGGCCTTTGACCGCTGCGTCGCTGCGAGGCCGAGCACGAGTGCTTCGATCATCACGAGCGTGGTTCCATGGCTGGCGAACTGACCGGGGACGCCGCGACCACTCAGCAGCGTCGTTCCCCGTGCCGGCTTTGGACTGTTGTTGGAGTTGTCGGTGACGAGGACGACGGGCGTTCGCAGCACTGAAGCGCGCCGAAGGAGCACGCTGACGTGTGGTTGCGGTCGCCCGTAGGCGAGCACGACCACGGTGTCGCCCCTGTCGAGGGCGAGGAGCTCATCGGCGAACGAGGTGCCGGTCTGCGTCATTGCGATGGCCTGCGTGCCCATCCGGCGCGTCAGCAACATGCCGTACTCTGCAAGGTGTGCCGACGGCCCGACGCCCCGCCACACGACCCGGCGCGCTCGGGCGAGCAGCGCGACGGCTCTGTCGAACTGGCGAGGGGGAACGTCGCGGACGAGTGCGTCGACCGCCGAGGTGTGGTTGTGGATGATTGCGCCGAAGAGGTCGTCTCGAGGCGACTGCTCCAGTGTCCGGTGCAGCCGCTCGGTGAGCGCGGGCTCGCGCGTGTGGGCGGAGAGCGCCCGCCGCAGCTCGGCGAGACCTGAGTACCCGAGTGCCTTTGCGGTGCGCACGACTGTCGCATCGCTCACACCTACGGCCGCTGCCATGGCTGCGGCGGACATCAGCGCCGTCTCCGGGCCGGCACCCAGCAGCCAGATCGCGAACCGTCGCTCGGCGGGAGCAAGGTCGTCCGCCCGGTCGGCTACTCGACGGGCGAGATCACCGGTAGTATTTGCTACAGCCGAGCGCATGTTACGTAGCATATGCTACGAACAGAACTGGAGGTGAGATCGATGCATACGGTCGTGCTGTTCGCGGCGGCCTTCTTGGCTGCTGCCGTCGAGATGGTCGAGGCGCTCACCATCGTGCTTGCCGTCGGCGTCACCCGCGGTTGGCGCGCAGCTGCTTCGGGCGTGCTCGTCGCGCTCGTCGCCTTGACCTTCATCATCGCGGTGTTCGGCCAGGCGATCACCCGCCTGCCCATCGATACGCTGCGCCTCGTCGTCGGCACGGTGCTGTTGGTCTTCGGCCTGCAGTGGTTGCGCAAGGCGATCCTGCGCGCCAGCGGTCTCAAGGCTCTTCATGATGAAGACGCGATCTTCCGCAACGAGATCGACGCGCTGCAGCACACGCCGGGTCACGATTGGTACGGCTTCACCATCTCGTTCAAGGGCGTGTTCCTGGAAGGGCTCGAGGTCGCGTTCTTGGTAGTGACCTTCGGTGGCACCCAACACAACGTCGGCCTCGCGGCACTCGCATCGGCGATCGCGTTGGTGGCCGTCGTCGTGGTCGGTCTGCTGGTGCACCGTCCCCTGTCACGCGTTCCGGAGAACACGCTCAAGTTCGGCGTCGGCATCATGCTGACATCGTTCGGCATCTTCTGGGCCGCGGAGGGTGCCGGCGCCGACTGGCCCGCCGGCGACGCATCGATCCTCGTGCTCCTCGCTGTCGTCTGCTCGATCTCGTTCGGGATCGTCGCCATGATGCGTCGTTCTTTGCGTGTCGAGGTCGTCGCGAGATGAAGTACATCGTCCGGTTCGTGCGGTTCTGGTACGACTTCATCGTCGGCGACGACTGGACCATCGCACTCGGTGTCGTCGTAGCCGTCTGCTCGACGGCCATCGTCCATCACCTCGGACTTCCGGCGTGGCCGGTGCTCCCTCTCGTCGTGGTCGTCGGACTGTTCCTGTCCGTCGACCGCGTACGTCGTTCTCATCGCGTCCCCGTCGACATGGGCAGTGGATCGAAACGGTCGGATGGATGAGCTATTTGCAAGCAGTTGTCATCGGTGTGCTGCAAGGCGTGACCGAGCTGTTCCCGATCTCGAGCCTCGGCCATTCGGTCCTCGTTCCAGCGTGGTTGGGATGGGAGACGTTGGTGGCCGGTCAGTCCGCGGACGAGTCGTTCTACCTCGCGTTTCTCGTCGGTCTGCACGTGGCGACGGCGATCGCGTTGGTGGTCTTCTTCCGACGAGACTGGCAGCGCATCATCGCCGGCTTCATCACCTCGATCCGCCAGCGGCGAGTCGACAACGTCGACTCGCGCATGGCGTGGCTGCTGATCCTTGCCACGATCCCGGTCGGGATCGTCGGTCTGGTGTTCGAACACGGGCTGCGCACACTGTTCGCCAAGCCGCTCGCGGCTGCGATCTTCCTGACGATCAACGGGGTCATACTCGCTGGTGGCGAGGCGTTGCGCCGCCGTACACCGACCCGGCCACCCCACGAAGACGGCACGCCGGGCGGTGATCTCGGCGATGGCGCCGAGGTCAACCGCACCGATGCGCTTCTCGTCGGCTCGTCGCAGATCGCAGCGCTGTTCGCGGGCATCAGCCGTAGCGGCATCACGATGGTTGCCGGTCTCCTTCGCGGGCTCGACCACGAAGATGCCGCGCGGTTCTCGTTCCTGCTGGCGACTCCCGTGATCTTCGCCGCGGGCGTGTACAAGATCCCCGATCTCATCGGGCCCAACGGCAACGGCATCCGCGGGCAGGTGATCGTCGGCAGCATCGTTGCCGGGGTGTGCGCCTACCTTGCCGTGAGGTTCCTGACGCGGTTCTTCGAGAGTCGAAACCTCATCCCCTTCGCGATCTATTGCCTCATCTTCGGCGCCGCGTCGATCATCCGCTTTGCCTGAGCAGTATCGAGCCGCGGTGTGCGACCTCGGACCTACTCGATGCGCATGCCGCTGATGGCCCGGGCGATCACCAGCTGTTGGATCTCGCTGGTGCCTTCGAAGATCGTGTGGATCTTGGCGTCGCGGTGCCAGCGCTCGACCGGATACTCACGCGTGTAGCCGTAGCCGCCGAGGATCTGGATCGCGTCCTCGGTGACACGGACGGCGACTTCCGATGCCTTGTACTTGCTCATCGAGCCTTCGCCGTTCTTGAAGCCACCGTTGCGGGCGAGCCAGGCAGCGCGCCAGATCAGCAGTCGCGCCGCGTCGATCTCGACGGCCATGTTGGCCAGCTTGAAGGCGATCGCCTGGTGCTGCACGATCGGCTTGCCGAAGGTCTTGCGCTCCTTGGCGTAGTCCAAGGAGAACTCGTAGGCGGCACGGGCGATGCCGAGCGCCTGCGCGCCGACCGCCGGCCGGGTGGCCTCGAAGGTCGTCATCGCCGGTTGCTTCTCGCCGCTGTGTCCCATCTCGCGCGCCCGGGCCAACTTGGCGTCGAGTTTCTCCTTGCCACCGAGCAAGCAACGACCTGGCACCCGGCAGTCGTCGAGCACGACCTCAGCGGTGTGCGAGGCGCGGATGCCGTGCTTCTTGTACTTCTGACCTTGAGTGAGGCCCTTCGTGCCCGGCGGAACGATGAACGAGGCCTGCCCGCGTCCTTTCAACTCCGGATCGACGGCGGCGACGACGACGTGAACATCGGCGATACCACCATTGGTGATCCACGCCTTCGTGCCGTTGAGCACCCACTCGTCGTTGGCTTCGTCGTAGACCGCGCGAGTTCGCAGCGACGACACGTCGGAGCCTGCATCGGGTTCACTGACGCAGAAGGCACCGAGCTGGATCTTGTCGGCGTCGCCGTAGCACTGCGGCACCCATTCGCCGACCTGCTCGGGCGTTCCGTTGCCACTGATGCCGGCCGCGGCGAGCGCCGAGCCCATGATGGCCATGCCGATCCCGGCGTCGCCCCAGAAGATCTCTTCGATCGCCACCGGCAAGGTGAGGCCGGTCTGGTCGCTGAAGGTGTTCAACAGGAACTCCCAGCCGTACAGACCGATCTCGGCCGCCTGCTGCACGATCGGATACGGGAACTCTTCGCGCTCATCCCACTCGTGACCGGCGGGACGGATCACGTCCTCGGCGAAGTCGTGCACCCATTTCTGGATCTGCAATTGGTCTTCGTTGAGCGCAAAATCGGCCATGATCACTCCAGCTCAGAGGTGTTACCTGTCGGTAACTATACCGCCGGGTAACCTCAGGCTGTCAAGCTCGCGGAATTGCCAGCAGGGCAGGTGCGATGGTTTCGTAGATCAACTTCGCGCCGGGTTTGTAGACGTGCACGCCGTCCCACCGATAGCCGAGATCGGTCGAGATCGACGGGTCGTTGCACCATTCGGCCGGCCCCTTCACGAACGACACGTTGGCCGGGTCAGTCGCCGCGGCCCGCTGGAGCAGTTGGTTGAGATGGGCGACCCGGGCATCGTCGGCACGCTCGGGAAGCGCAGGCACGCCGGCGCCCTTGACGTCTTTCGGTCGCATGCACGGCACCTCGAGCAGCGCCACCTTCGAGCCCGCGGCACGCAACGCGGCGATCCCCTCGCCGAGGTCGTCGGTGAATCGCTTGTCCGCGGCGGGTGTGTTGAACCGGATGAGTTGCCCGCCGACTTCGACGTCGAACACATCCCACGCGCCGAGCACGACGAGCGCGATCTGAGCGTGACCTCTGCTGGCCGCCCTACCCCACTTGTCGGCCCATCCTCCGCAGTCGGCGAACGATCGGTTGAAGCCGGCGCGCTGTGAGCGCACCGTGCCGTCGTCGTACACACTGCAACCCTCGACAGAGCCGTCGGTGATGGTGAACGCACTCTCGATGCCGGACGGGAGGTTGATGGCCAGCGCGTGAGCCTGCGAGTCGCCGACGATCACCATCCGCGCCGGGCCGGCTGGTTGGACGACATTGGCGGCGACGGGAGCAACCGTGGTCGGCGACACTGTCCCCGTCGCGCCGGGTGCAACTGCTTCCACTTCGACGACCGACGTCGACGGTGTCGCCGGCGGCTGCGTGACTGCCGACTGCAGCTTGGCGAGATCGATGGCCACGTCGGGTCCACCGGCAGCACGGTCGAACCGGTGCACCCGCGAATAGAACACTCCGAGCGATCCGACCAAGACGATTGCGGCGACCGCGATGGACAACGTGCGGGTGCTCCAGTCGTGATCACGGTGTTGCGCGAACCATCGGCCCAGCGCGCCCTTGCGGATCGGCGTCTCGATGTAGATGTACGAGAACTCGGCGACCACGGCGGTGATCGCCATCGCGGCAATGAATCGCGACCACGAGCCGACGTAGGCACCGCACACGACCATGATCGGCCAACTCCACAGGTACACGCCGTACGAGCGCTTGCCGAGGTTGACCAGTGCGGGCAGACCGAAGAACGACCGCGCCGCGGTGGCCGCGGGATGCACCACCGTCGCCACCACCACCAGCGACAGGATCGACACCACCGCGAGCTGCCACCGGAACAGTGATCGATCGGTGAGGTGGACATTGATGAACGCGAAGATCAGGCCGCCGAGCGCCGCGAAGCCGGCGAGGTTCAACATCACGCCGGCGCCGTTGGACACCGCTGTCCTCGACCGCCACGGCCGCCACAAGAAGGCGGCACCGGCACCCAGCAGCAGACCGCTCGACCGCGTCAACGTCGACAGGTACAAGAAGTTGATGCGGTCCGACGTGAGCGCCTCGGGCGAGGCCAACCACCACGTCAGCACCATCACCGCCGCCGCGGCGCCGAGGATCCACCGGCCGATCTGCACGTTGCGACGGTTGGTGCGAGTGAGCGCGACGAAGGCCAGCGGCCACAACAGGTACCACTGCTCCTCGACCGCCAGGCTCCACAGATGTCGCAGCGGAGAGAAATTGCCGAAGTACTGCGCGCCGCCGAAGATCTGCCCCCAGTTGGCGAAGTAGAACAGGCCCGGAATCAGGTCGCGGTGCATGTCGGACTGTTGCTGTGCGGTGCCGAACAACGCGATCCATGCTCCGACAGCGATGAGCACCGCGAACAGAGCCGGCAGCAGGCGGCGGGCGCGGCGCAGCCAGAACTGCTTCAACCGCACACCACCCGTGCGCTCGCGCTCCTCGATCAACAACGAGGTGATGAGGAAGCCGGACACGACGAAGAACACCTCGACGCCGAGGAATCCACCGTGCATCCACGTGAACCCGGCGTGATACAGCACCACGGCCGCGACAGAGATCGCCCGCAGCCCGTCGAGCCCCGGCTGGTAGCCCATCGGTGTCGCGGCGCGCTTGGTCGGCATCGAGTCGGATCGCCAGCGAGCTTCGAAGTCGGTCAACCGCGACAGGGCGCGGTGTTCGAGGATGTCAGTCATTGATCACGACAGTCTCGCAGCCGTTGGAACCGACAACCGACATCCGGCGGTCGAGACCCCACGTCACCACGAGCACCATCGCTACTCCGCACACCACCGAGCCGGCGACGAAGGGACTCCATATACCTACGCGGTCGAACATGGCCCCTGCAGCGGGTGGGCCGAGCACCCGGGCGACCGCATACGCCGATTGCTGATAGCCCAGCGCCTCGCCGCGGCGGTCCGCCGGGGCGTGCTCCGTGACCAGCGTCGTCATCGACGGCGAGGCACATCCCTGGCCCACCGAGAGCAGCAACAACGCGACGATCAGCACCGGCCACACCAGCGAGACCGACATCAGCGCCAGCCCGAGCACCAGCATCGACAAACCGGCGACCAACAAGCGAGGCACCCCGTACCGCTCGGCCCAACGGCCGTAGAGACCGCCTTGTACCGTGATCAGCACCAGGCCGACGCCGAGGAACACCGCCGCCGACGACGCTTCGGTAAGGCCGAAGCGACGGTCGCCGAACAGTGAGAACGTCGCCTCGAACGAGGTGAACGCGAAAACGGTGATGAAGCCGACGATCGCGAGGTGCCGCAGGATCGGCGACTCGGGCGTTCGTCGCGTGCGCCGCGCCGGTCGAAGGTCGGCCGGTCGTGTCTCTGGCAGCCGCACCATCGCCGCGATCGCATTGATCGAGGCCAGCACTCCGGCCAGGTAGAACGGTACGTGTGGCCCGCCGAGCGCGGCGAGACCGCCGATGGCCGGGCCGAGCACGAAGCCGATGCCGAAGGCCGCGCCGAGCATGCCGAGCAGGGCCGGTCGCCGTTCCTCCGGCGCGATGTCGGCGACCGCCGCCTGGGCGACCGACAAGCTGCCGCCGGACGCGCCATCGACGATCCGGCCGGCGAACAGGACCCACAGCGCGCCGGCTGCGCCGGTGATGAAACTGCCGACGGCCGTTCCAATCAGCGAGATGATGATGACGGGCTTGCGACCGATCCGATCGGAGAGGTACCCGAGCACCGGCGCCATGAGCAGTTGGGCGAGGGAGAACGAGGCGAACAGGAGGCCGACCGTCAGGCCCGATGCACCGAACCGCTCGGCATAACGACCGAGGATGGGAACGATGATCCCGAAACCGACGAGATCGAGCGCGACCGTGGACCAGATCGTCCAGTAACCCTTGGGCACCGGAGTGCGCTCACGCCTCGCCACGACCTTCTGTTCTACCGGTTCGTAACGACGTTGCCTAGTGAACGGGTCCCAAATAGGCCGTTCGACCAGCTTCGGCGACAACGCGCCAAAGCGTCTGACGACTGACGCCCCTCCGAGGGGCCGCAGTCGTCAAACGCTGAGGTGGATGGGCCGACGTCGGGGGGCGAGCGTCGACGCCGATCGGCTGGTCGTCCCTGGCCCCGCCACCACCGGGGGACGGTGGCGGGGCCAGATCAAGCGGACCGGGACGGTGGTCCGGTGTGGTGGGCGGTCCTCATGAGACGCGGTTGCGCCAGTCAGGTCGAGTCGTGAAGTCAGGGCGTGAATCGACGCCGTGCCGAGGTGCCACTGCCGCTAGCACCAGCATTCCGAGAATGACGAGCGCTCCCATTGATGAATCTTCTCCTTGTATCGAAGGTATACGTTATTATCGTCATCACCGATCGATAAGAGAAATAGATATAAATGCTGAAATCAATCGCTGAATACGATCTACCTGCCGGCGTCGAAGTGCGTCACCTGATGGCGTTGGAGGCGGTCGCCGAGACCGGCTCGTTCTCGCAGGCCGCCACCCGCCTCGGCTACGCGCAGAGCGCGATCTCCCAACAGATCTCGACGCTCGAGAAAGCGGTCGGCCATCGCCTCGTCGATCGGCCGGGCGGGCCACGTTCGGTATCACTGACGGAAGCGGGCAAGGTGTTGCTCGAGCATGCAGGGCACATCGTCGCCCGGCTGGCCGCGGCAAAGGCCGACCTCGACGCGATGGCGGCAGGGGACGCCGGTGTCCTGCGCGTCGGCACGTTCCAGTCGGCCAGCAACCGCCTGCTCCCGCCGACGCTCGATGCCTTCCGCAGGTCGTGGCCCGACATCAACGTCGAGCTCCGCAACGAGCCGATCATCTCCCATGTCGAGGGTCTCATCCGCAGCGGCCAGGCCGACCTGGCGTTCGCCGATCTTGCCACCGTCGACGATTCGCACGCGATGGTGGAGCTGATCCGTGATCCCGAGGTGCTCATCGCTGCCCCGGACCATCCGCTTGCGGAGAACGACACCATCGATCTCACCGAACTCGCTGGCGTGAGCCTCATCTCGATGCCGAGCGCCGATCCGTGCGCGATGCGCATCGCCCGTTCCCTCGAACGTGTCGGCGTCGAGCCGCACATCGTCTTCCGCAGCGACGACAACCTCACGACCCAACGTCTGGTCGCGATCGGCCTCGGCGTTGCGATCGTGCCGCTCTTGACGGTCGAGCGCTCGATCCCCGACGCGAAGGTCGCGATCCGCGGCCTCAATGCCAACCTCGATCGTCAGATCGGCATCATCTGGCACCGCGATCGCCTGCAGTCGCGCGCCGCGGAAGCGTTCATCGAGACCGCCATGCAGATCAGCAGCGACGTCGACATGCCGGCGGTGCCGTCGCTGTCGTGCTGAGTCCGTCGGTCGATCAGCGCCGCAGCGTCGTGCCGGCCTTGGTGGTCTCCACCGTCCATCCGGCAGCCTGCAGCTCGGCACGGATCGCGTCGGCCGTCGCGTAGTCCTTCGCCAGCCGGGCCTCGTCGAGCGCCGCCGCTCGAGCAGCGACCTCGGCGGGCACATCGCCCCCGGCGTTCAGAACGAGTCCGATCGCCGTGCACATCTCGTGCACCGCGGCGACGAGTGATGCCGCAGCGGGATCGCCGCTGTCCAGCGCGGCGTTGGCACGTCGAACCGTGTCGAACAACAGCGCCGTCGCGCCCGGAGTATCGAGATCGTCGTCCATGCGCTCGCGGAACCGGGCCAACACCTCGCCGTCGGCGTCGGCCGCGTCAACGCCTGCCGTACGCGAGGCGAACGAGTCGAGACCGGCGAGGGCGTTGACCGCGGCGTCGATGTTGTCCTGGCTCACCGAGACAGGGCCGCGGTAGTGCGACTGCAGCAGCAACATGCGGTACGCGCGCGGGTCAAAGTGCTCCATGAGGTCGAGCAGATTGAAGACGTTGCCGAGGCTCTTCGACATCTTCTCGCCCTCGGCGTCGACGACGAAGCCGTTGTGCATCCAGTGGTTGGCGAAGCGCTTGCCCAAGGCCACCGCCTGGGCCCGTTCGTTCTCGTGGTGCGGGAACTTGAGGTCCATACCGCCGCAGTGCAGGTCGAATCCTTCACCGAGCAGATCGAGGCTCATCACCACGCATTCGCTGTGCCATCCCGGCCGGCCCTCACCCCACGGCGACGGCCACGATGGCTCGCCCGGCTTGGCGAACTTCCACAACACGAAGTCGGCAGGATGACGCTTGTTCTCGGCGCCGAACACCTCGCGATCGCCGCCACCTTCGATCATGTCGGCGAGGTGTTGATTGACGAGCAGGCCGTAGTCCTCGACCGTCTCCACGCTGAGGTACACGCCGTCGTCGGTGGTGTAGGCACGGCCGATCTCGACCAGTTGCCCGATCATCGTCACCATCTGCTCGACGTATTCGGTGGCGTGCGGTACATCGGTCGGACGGGCGACGCCGAGCTTGCCCATCGCCTCGAACCACACCGACTCGCACTTCGAGGTGATGTCCTGCCATGGACGGTTCTCGTTGTTCGCCCGATTGATGATGGCGTCGTCGATGTCGGTGACGTTGCTGACAAGGCGGACACGCAGACCGGTCCATTCGAGATAGCGCCGCAGCACGTCGTACACGAGCGTGGCCCGGCCGTGGCCGATGTGCGGCGGACCGTAGACGGTGGGGCCGCACAGGTACATGCCAACCGTGCCGGGCTCGCGCATGGCGAGCTCTCGAACCTCCCGGGTCGCGGTGTCGTACAGGTGCAGCATGGCCCGCCAGCCTACGTGTCGGCGGCCGCGAGCCCCTTGATGAATTCGCTGTTGAGATCGAATGCCGCCACCGCACCGATGACGATCGTCGCCGGCGACTCGACGGCTGTGGCCGCGAGCTCCGACAGCGCGCAGCGGACGACGTGCTGCTCCGCCGAGGTCGCATGACGGATGGCCGCCACGGGAGTGTCGGCGGCGAGCCCACCCTCCACGAGCGCGGTCGCGATCGCGCCGCGCTGCGACACGCCCATCAACACGATCAACGTGCCGCCGGCCTGGGCCAGCGCATGCCAGTTGACCGACGGTTCGCCGCGCTGGCGATGACCGGTGACGACCGTGAACGATGCACTGACCCCGCGGTGAGTGACAGGGATGCCTGCGGCGGCCGGAGCAGCAACGACGGACGAAACGCCGGGGACCAACTCGAAGTCGAGTCCGGCGGCGATCAGGGCCATCGCCTCCTCCCCACCGCGACCGAAGACGAACGGATCGCCACCCTTCAAGCGCACGACGTTGCGACCACTCCTGCCGAGTTGGACGAGCAGTTCGTTGATGAGCTCCTGTGGCACAGGCGCGCCCGGGCGCTTGCCGACGTCGATGAGCTCGGCACCGGGACGGGCCAACGCCAGCACGCCGGTACCGACCAGCGCGTCGTGCACTACTACGTCGGCCTCCTGCAGCCGGCGCAGACCGCGCACGGTGAGCAGCTCGGGATCGCCCGGGCCGGCGCCGACCAACGAGATCATGCGGCCACGGTAATCATCACGGCGCCCGCCGTGGTGTTGGTGGCCTCGTCGACCAGGATCAGGCGACCGCCCTCGCGGCTGACCTCGTACGGCGAGGCGACGATCGGCTCGCTGAGCGACAGGCGCACCATCGCCAGGTCGTTGAGACCGATCTCGTCGGCGGCGACCGGCTCGAGCGTGTGCAGATCGTGGCGGTACTCGACCGCATCGACGATTGCACGGCCCACTCGTGTGCCGTGCTTGAACCAGTAGCGCGAGCCTTCGCGCAGCGGCTGGTCGATCATCCAGCACACGTGGCCCGACACGAGTTCGGTCGACAGCTCTGCACCGGCCACCAACACGTCGCCGCGAGCCACGTCGATCTTGTCGGCGAGCGACACGGTCACGGCCTGACCGACGTTGGCGACGGTGATGTCGCGGCCGAATCGTTGGATGCCCGACACCGTGCTGCTACGACCGCTGGGCAGCACCGTGACGGTGTCACCGACGCGAAGGCTGCCGCCGGCCAATCGGCCGGCGAAGCCGCGGAAGTCGGTGCCCTGGGGGCGGATCACCCGTTGCACGTCGAGGCGTGCCGGGCTGTCGATGACGACCGATTCGTCGAACACCTCCAGCCATTCGAGCAACGAGGGCCCGGCGTACCACGGCGACCGTTCGGAGACCTCGACGACGTTGTCGCCGTGCAGTGCACTGATGGGGAACGCATGGACCGGAACCGGTGTCGGCAAGGCCTCGACGTAACCGGCCAGGTCCTTGGCGACCGAATCGAACTCGCCCTCGTCCCACTCGACCAGGTCCATCTTGTTGACTGCGAGCGCGATGGCCTTGACGCCCAGCAGCGAGGCGATGAACGCGTGGCGGCGGGTCTGCTCGAGAACACCGTGTCGTGCATCGACCAGCACGATGGCGACGTCGGCGGTCGAAGCGCCCGTCACCATGTTGCGCGTGTACTGCGCGTGGCCCGGCGTGTCGGCGACGATGAAGCTGCGACGCGGGGTGGCGAAGTAGCGATGGGCGACGTCGATGGTGATGCCCTGTTCACGTTCGGCCCGCAGGCCGTCGGTGAGCAGCGCGAGGTTGCGCTCGCCGTCGCCGTATCGCCTGCTGGCCTTCTCGACGGCGGCGAGTTGATCCTCGAACACGGTCTTGGTGTCGTGCAGCAACCGGCCGATCAACGTGCTCTTGCCGTCGTCGACGCTGCCTGCCGTCGCGATGCGGAGTGTGGTGTTCGAGGTCATCAGAAATAGCCCTCTCGTTTGCGATCTTCCATTGCGGATTCACTGAACGTGTCGTCGGCGCGGGTTGCCCCGCGCTCGGTGATGCGTGCCGCCGAGACCTCGGCGATCACTTCTTCGACGGTCGATGCGGAGGAACGCACGGCGCCCGTGCAACTCGCGTCGCCGACCGTTCGATAGCGCACCGTTTCGACGGACGACCGCTCACCGGGTTCGAGGGTGACCGGGCCGCCGACGGCGAGGAGCATCCCGTCGCGGGCGACGACTTCGCGTCGGTGCGAGTAGTAGATGCTCGGCAGAGGGATCTGCTCGGAGGCGATGTACTGCCAGATGTCGAGTTCGGTCCAGTTGCTCAACGGGAACGCTCGCAGCTGTTCGCCCTTGCGGATGCGGGCGTTGAGCAGATCCCACGGCTCCGGCCGCTGGTTGCGGGGATCCCAACGACCGTGGCGATCTCGGAACGACAGGATGCGCTCCTTGGCGCGTGCCTTGTCCTCGTCGCGACGACCACCACCGAACACCGCGTCGAATCCGTGCTCGGTGATCGCGTCGAGCAACGTCACCGACTGCAAACGGTTGCGACTGGCACGCGGACTGGGATCCTCGACGACACGACCGTTGTCGATCGACTCCTGCACGCTGGCCACGATCAGGCGGGCCCCGACGCGCTCGACGAACGCGTCGCGGTACTCGATGACCTCGTTGAAGTTGTGCCCGGTGTCGACGTGCATGACGGGAAACGGCAAGCGGGCCGGCGCGAACGCCAACACCGCGAGGTGCAGCAGCACCGCCGAGTCCTTGCCGCCGCTGAACAGCAGCACCGGGTTCTCGCACTCGGTCGCCACCTCGCGGATGATCGTGACCGCTTCGTCGGCGAGCGACTCGAGATGAGGGCTCGACGTCGCGTTCATACGTGCAAGCCGCATTCGGTCTTGGCGTTGCCGGCCCATCGACCGCCACGACGATCCTCGCCCTCGGCCACCGGGCGGGTGCACGGCCAGCAGCCGATCGACGGATAGCCGCGCTCGGTCAGCGGGTTTGCCGGCAAGTCGTTGATCTCGGCGTACAACGACATGTCGTCGTCGGTCCACGCCGCAAGCGGGTTGATCTTGACCAGATTGCGATTGATGTCGTAGCTGACGATCGGTGTGTTGGCGCGGGTGGGGCCGTCGGCGCGACGGACACCCGTCACCCACGCCCGCTTGCCCTCGAGCGCCCGGTTCAGCGGCTCGACCTTGCGCACCGCGCAGCACGCCTCGACGTCGGTCTGCCACAGGTTGTCGCGCCGGATCTCGGGACGTGGCGTGACGACGCGCAAGTTGATGTCGAACCGTTCCTGCATCTGTTCGGCCAACCACCATGTCTCGGCGAACAGGTACTGGGTGTCGAGCAGGACGATGTCGGCTGCCGGGTCGGCACTGACGGCGAGGTGCGCGAGCACGGCGTCTTCGAAGCTGGAGGTGACGGCAACATGCTCGACCCCGTAGGTGTCGAAGGCCCAGCGCAGCACATCCGAAGGATGCAACTGCTCGACGTTGTCGGGCGCTTGGAGCAGGCTCACCCCGGCATCCTACCTAATTACGACAAATTCGATCAAGATTGGAGTAATTGGTCGCTGTAGCCTTTCCGGGTGGCGTTCGACTACCCGATCATGCTCGACCTGACCGACGTTCCGGTACTGGTCGTGGGTGGTGGTCGGGTCGCCCAACGCAAGGTCGAAGGCCTGCTCAGGGCACGTGCAGACGTCACGGTGGTAGCGCCGCGCATCGACGATGGCGTTCGGGCTCTGCCGGTGCGACTCGTCGAGCGAACCTACGAGCCGAGTGACCTGGATCACGTCCGTCTGGTCATCACCGCAACCGACGAAGCGGCCGTCAACGCCGCCGTTTCGGCCGACGCAACGCGCCGCGGCATCTGGGTGAACTCCGCGGACGACCCGGCCAACTGCACCTTCACGCTGCCGGCGGTGGCGCGCGACGGCGAGGTGACGGTCGCAGTCGCCACCGGCGGCGCGAGCCCCGCGCTGGCATCGCATCTGCGAGGCGAGATCGAAGCGTGGCTCGGCGAGATCGGCGCCGGCGACGCGGCACTGACACTCGGGCAGCAACGAAACGAGATGCATGCCAACGGCGAGTCGACCGAGTCGATCGACTGGTCCGACCGAGTCCGCGCCGCCCTCCGCGCTCGCCCTTGAGTCGACCTCAGCTTCCGAGCACCGTGAAGCCCAGGGATCGGCCCGCTTGGGCCTGTCGAAGATCGAAGGTCAGGAACGGAAGCCCGGCTATTCCCAACCGGCGAGCGCTCGCGAGGTGAATCGCATCGAGCGATCGAACGCCGAGTTGTTCGCCGATGTCAGCGGCCGAACGGCAGACGACCTCGTCGACGGCGACAAGGGCGATCGAATCGATGTCGGCGGTGAACTGTTGCCTCGCCCGCCGGAGCTCGGCACCACTCAACAGGCGCGCCAGAAGGCGCCGCACCTCGATCATCGTCACCCAACTCGTGACGAGCACCGGATCGCTGGCCAGCAGACGTTGTGCGACCGACGAGTCGGCCTCTTCGATGTAGTTCTTCAAAAACGAGCTCGAGTCGACGTACGTGGTCACGCCGGACGTCAGTCCCCACGGTCTCGGTCGAGCACGTCGCTGACTCGCTCGGAGGATCGAAACCGGTGCGGAGAACCAGTCGGTCGTGGTTTCGAAGGCGGAGTGATCCAGCCCTGCTCGATTCCTGCGGCCAGAGCATCGCCACCTCCCGGCAACGGCACGAGCTGAACCTTGGGACGTCCACGTTCGGTGACGGTGATCACCTCACCCCGTTCTGCACGGTCCAGGTAGTCGGAGAGGTGCTGTTTGAGTTCGCGCACACCAACGTCCATGTGTACACATTATCGGACAGTGTGCACACATCTGCAAAGATGCTGCCCGCGATCCAAATCGAGCCTTCGGCTGTCCCGGGTGATCGGTAGCCTTGGACGACTATGACGAGTATCCCTGACAAGCCGTCGCTCGACGGCCTCGAGGCACGCTGGATGCAGCGATGGGAAGCCGACGGCACCTATCGCTTCGACCGTACGGCGAGCCGCGACGAGGTATTCGCCATCGACACGCCGCCGCCGACCGCAAGCGGGTCGCTTCACATCGGGCACGTGTTCAGCTACACGCACACCGACACCATCGCCCGCTTCCAGAGGATGCGCGGCAAGCACGTCTTCTACCCGATCGGTTGGGACGACAACGGGCTGGCCACCGAGCGAAGAGTCCAGAACGTCACGGGCGTTCGCTGCGATCCCTCGCTGCCTTTCGACCCCGGTTTCGTCGCCCCGTTCAACGGCGACGTGCCCAAGGATCACCGGGCCATTCCGGTCAGTCGACCCAACTTCGTCGCGCTGTGTCACGAGGTGATCCACGACGACGAGGTGGTGTTCGAGCAACTCGTGAGGCGGCTCGGCATCTCGATCGACTGGAACTATCTCTACACCACCATCGGCGAGCGATCGCAGCGCGCCAGCCAGTTGGCGTTCCTGCGCAACCTGGCGCGCGGCGAGGCCTACCAGCAGGACGCTCCGACGCTCTACGACATCGACGAGCGCACGGCCGTGGCACAAGCCGAGATGGAGGACCGCGAGGTCCCCGGCGCGTATCACAAGGTCGCGTTCCATCGCAGCGACGGCGACGGAGACCTTCTGATCGACACCACTCGTCCGGAGTTGCTCGCCAGTTGCGTGGCGATGGTGGCCCATCCCGACGACGCCCGTTACAAGTCGCTGTTCGGCAGCACGGTGAGGACGCCGCTGTTCGAAGTCGAGGTGCCCGTCCTGGCCCACCGTCTCGCCGATCCCGAAAAGGGAACGGGCATCGCGATGATCTGCACGTTCGGCGACACCACCGACGTCACGTGGTGGCGGGAGTTGAACCTCCCGTCTCGCGCCCTGCTCGGGTTCGACGGCCGCATGTCCGCGGAGACACCGCCGTGGATCACGACCGACGCCGGTCAACAGGCGTACGGCAAGATCGCCGGGCTGGCACCGAAGCAGGCCCAGCGCAAGATCGTCGAGATGCTCACGGAGTCCGGCGAGATGCTCGGCGAACCACGCCCGATCACCCACCCCGTCAAGTTCTACGAGCGCGGCACGCGACCACTCGAGATCGTCGCCACCCGGCAGTGGTACATCCGCAACGGCGGCCGCGACGACGCACTGCGCGAGGAGCTGCTCGAGCGCGGAGCCCAGCTGCGATGGCATCCGGCCTACATGTTCAACCGCTACCAGAACTGGGTCGGCGGTCTCAGCGGCGACTGGCTCATCAGCCGGCAGCGGTTCTTCGGCGTGCCGATCCCGTTGTGGTATCGGCTCGACGGCGATGGCAATCCGATCTACGACGAGGTGCTCACGCCCGACACCGCGCAGCTGCCGATCGATCCTTCGACGACGTGCCCGGCCGGCTACGTCGAGGACCAGCGCGGCAAGCCGGGCGGGTTCATCGGCGACCCCGACGTGATGGACACGTGGGCCACATCGTCGCTGACACCGCAGATCGCCGGCGGCTGGGTCGACGATCCCGACCTTTTCGGGCGTGTCTTCCCATCCGACATGCGGCCACAGGCCCACGACATCATCCGCACCTGGCTGTTCGGCAGCGTCGTGCGCAGTCACCACGAGTTCGGCTGCTTGCCGTGGAGCGACGCGGCGATCTCCGGGTGGATCCTCGATCCGGATCGCAAGAAGATGTCGAAGAGCAAGGGCAATGTCGTCACTCCGATCAACCTGCTCGAGGACTACGGCACCGACGCCGTTCGCTACTGGGCTGCCTCGGGGCGGCCGGGAGTCGACACCGCGTTCGACGAAGGGCAGATGAAGATCGGCCGCAAGTTGTGCACCAAGTTGCTCAACGCGACCAAGTTCGTCCTCGGCTTCGGCGAGCCTCCCGCCGGCGCCTCTCCTACCGAGGCGGTCGACCGGGCGATGCTCACCCGTCTCGCCGAGGTCGTCGACGACTCCACGCGAGCGCTCGCCGACTTCGACTACGCCCGCGCCCTCGAGCGCACCGAGGCGTTCTTCTGGTGGTTCTGCGACGACTACGTCGAGCTCGTCAAGGGTCGGGCGTATGGCACGCAGGGCGACGACGCGGCACACTCGGCGCAGGCCGCGCTGCGTCAAGCGCTCGATGTCGTGTTGAGGCTGTTTGCTCCGTTCCTGCCGTTCGTCTCCGAAGAGGTGTGGAGCTGGTGGCACGGCCGTTCCGTCCACAGCGAGTCGTGGCCCGCCGCCGACACGCTCGATGTCAGCGGCGACGCGGCGATGCTCGACCCGGTCAGCGAGGTTCTGGCCATCGTCCGCCGGGCCAAGACCGAAGCGAAATTGAGCCAGCGCGCGTCCGTCGACGAGCTGCTCGTCAGCGGTCCGCCGGAAGCCGTGGCGGCCGTCGAGGCGTGCCGCAACGACTTGGCGGAAGCGGGCGGAATCAAGGAGCTCAAGGTCTCCGAAGGCGCGGCGTTGGTCGCCGAGGTGCGATTGACACCGGCGTGAGCCCCTCGACTGCGTCGCAAAGGTCCAGCTAGCCTGCTCGAGGTGAAGTTGACGGTTCGGGTTGCAGCGCTGGTCGTGGGCGTCGGTGCGCTATGGGTGGGCGCGATCGCGTTGCCCTCCGCGGCATCGGCGACACCTGTCGACCCGTCGACGACGACCACGATCGCAGGGGATGGCGGCGCGGTCGACGCGCCGGTCGCCAGCAACGTCGCTGTTGCCGACGCTCCGGCTCCGGCAACTCGCGGCAGCAGCATCCAGGAGACGCCGACACTTCCGCCGCCACCCACCGAGGCGCCGACCACCACCGTCGTCGCTGCGCCACCCGACACGGGAGTGCCGTTCCTGTCCGGCGTCGGACGCCGAGTCGTGTACTCGAAGAACCAGATGCGGGTGTGGGTCGTCGACGCGTCCAATGTCACGATTCGCACCTACCGGGTCTCCGGACGGATGGGTCAACCCGACCCCGGCGTCTATCACGTGTATTCGCGGTCGGCGTTCACATGCAACATCGACCACCCCAACATCTGCATGAGGTTCATGGTTCGGTTCGCCCACGGTCCTCTCGGCGACAACATCGGGTTCCACGAGATCCCGAAGCGCGATGGTGTGCCCATCGAGAGCGATGCTCAACTGGGTCAGGCGCTGTCGGGCGGATGTGTGCGTCAAGCGACGGCCGACGCCATGTTCATGTGGGACTTCGCGGCCATCGGCACCACAGTCGTCGTGACGGACTAGGCCAACTGTCACCTCCGAGCCCTGGTAGGCGCGGGTCAACGCAGCGTGGCCCCGGCTAGCCTGCAGAACTCATGAGTGACGCGGAGCCACCCGAGCCCAAGCCGTTCCGCGCTCATCACACGGCCGGTCAACGGTTGGTGCTCGCGGTCAACTGCCTCATCGTCCTGCTGTGCTTCGCCGGAGCGATCGGTCTGCTGATCGGCAAGCACGCCGGCGAGAACGGCCGCAAGGTCGAGATCCTCGCCGGCGCCGCGCAACAACCAGCCGTGTCCACCCCGAAGCCTGCTGTCACGGCCGCGCCGGGCCAGACGCTGCCGCAGAACACGCAGAGCGCGGAGACGTTCCCGCCGGCCGACCCGGAGGCGATGAACTTCCTCGTCACGGGTGCCGACAACTCCACCGACAAGAGCTGTGTCCAACTTGCGGACAAAGGGCCCCGCACGGGCGAGCGCAGCGACACGATCATGGTGATCCGGCTCGACCCGGTCACGAAGCAATCGGCGATCCTGTCGTTCCCGCGTGACCTGTACGTGAAGATCCCGGGGCACGGGACCAGCCGCATCAACTCGGCCTACAGCCTCGACGACCCGAATTTGCTGATTCAAACGATCAATGACGAATTCGGCGTCAAGATCGATCACTTCATCCGGATCGACTTCTGCGCGTTCCAGAAGTTGGTCACCGCGGTCGGTGGCGTGACCGTGCCATTGCCGTACGCGGTGAAGGACGACGAGATCGGCCTCGACGTGCAGGACCCGGGGTGTCACACCTTCGACGCCGACGAGGCCTTGAAGTACGTACGGTCGCGTCACTTCAAGTACCGGGACGTCAATGGGCAGTACCACGAGGACCCGACGTCGGACCTCGGTCGAATCGCCCGCCAGCAGGACTTCCTGAGGCGCACGCTCACCGCCGCACTGAACAACAACCTGTTGAGCCCGAAGACCATCGCCGCCCTTTATGCGTCGTACCGCGACGACGTCACGACCGACAACAAACTGACCATCGGCAAGATGATCGAGTTCGTCGGTGTCGTCAAAGCCGTCGACACCGCCGACATCCAGACGTATCAGATCGAGGCCACGCCCAAGAACGTCAACGGCAACTCGGTGTTGATCTGGCACAAGAACTCCCAGAACATGCAGGCGATCCTCAACATCTTCCGCGGACTGGCGCCGCTGGCCTCGGCACCCGAGCAGCAGTTCGAGGACACGACGACCACGTCGACCCTGCCGCACACGACGACCAGCAACGCGACCGGCGAGACCACTCCCACGACCACACCGACGACTCCACCCGCCGGAACTCAGCCGGTCACGAACGACACCGGGCCGCTGTCCAACACGCCGCAATCGGCGATCGTGCCGGACCCGAACGCGATCTGCTGATCAGCCTTCGAGGACGGCCGCCAGTGCCTCCGCGATCTGCGACGGTCCGGCAACCGTCGCCACTCGCGCGTGGCACTGTTGCGCGAAGGTGATCGCCTCCGCGCAGTCCTGCTCCGGCGCGACGATCACCAACTCGGGAACACCGGCGGCCGCGGCCAGAGCGTCGCCTTCCACGGTGGGCCGGCAGTCGCTCAGCAGGATCGCAATCTTGCGACTCGCCGTGTCACGGTTCAACTGCTGGCCCGCGGCGCGCAGAGCGCCGGCCAGATCGGTGGTGCCGTGCCCGCGCAGCGACAACAGATCGGTGACGACCACCTCGCTCGACTTGTCGCCGTCCTGACTCTTCACCGCGACGACCTCCTTGCCGAAGGCCAGGACGCTATAGCTCCGGGGGCGACGGGCGGCAACCGCCGCGGCCGCGATGGCTGCAGTGGCCAACGGCTTGCCGCCCATTGAGCCACTGCGGTCGACCACCAGGCACAGCGCCGTGTCGGGCGTCGACCACGACCGGATCCGCAACCGCTCGGCATCGATGGCCGCACCACTGGCCACGGCCTCGGCGACGGCCTCCAGGCTGGCGTCGAGGTCGAGGTCTCCGCCGTCGGGTCGGTAGGGCTGCTCACCGATGCGCCCGATTCCCCGCGGCGTCGACGGCCCGCGGCGGGCGAGGTCGAGGAACAACCGCGCCGCCAACTGTCGGGCCAGGTCGCGCAAGCGTTGGTCGGTGGCACCGGCGAGATCGGCGAGCAGGCCGAGCGTTTCGTCCGGATCGTCGACGAGACCTTCTTCGACCGCCGCCTGGTCGAGCTCACCCACCTCCGGCGAGATCTGTTCGAAGCGGGGGTTTGCTGCGAGTTCGCGCCGCGAAGTGGTTCGCCGACGCGACTCGGCGATCGCAGCATCGGCCTGGGCGCCTTCGAGCGTTATCCGGGGAGGCGACTGGCCCCGTTCGGGGCTGCCACTTTTCCCGCGGCATCGAGCTCCCGGTCGCCGAACACCTGGTACCACAACTCGGTGACGACGGACTCCGGACTGCGCGACAACCCTTCCCGCAACCGCAAGCGGCCGGACAGGGCGACGATCGCGCTGTCGAGACCGACGTCGAATGCCGTTGCCGACGACTGACGCAGCGGTGCCAGTGCGGCTGCGACCGCGGCGATGTCGATCGCCCCGCGAACCGAGGAACCGATGCGCACGTCGGGATGGGTGCGCGTCAGCCGAACGACCTCGACCACTCGCGCCAGCCACGCTGGATCCGGTGCCGGGTCGAGCAACGTGGCGACGATTGCCTGTTCGTCGTTCGCCGATTGGTAGTCGACCGACAGTCGACAGACGCGGTCGTAGATCGCGCTGCTGATGCGAGCCGTGCCGATCGCATCGAACGGGTTCATCGCCGCGACCAATCGGAAGCCCGGCTCGGCGACGACCCTGCCGAGGCGCGGCACGTGGAGCTCGCGTTCGCTCATCACGGTGATCAAGACGTTGAGCGTCTCCTCCGGGATGCGGTTGATCTCCTCGATGTACAGCAACGAGCCGTCGCGCATCGACGCGATCAACGGGCCGTCGACGAAGACGTCGGGGTCGTAGCCGTCGGCGAGCACCCTCGCCGGATCGAAGTGGCCGACCAGGCGAGCCGGGGTGAGCTCGGCGTTGCCCTCGACGAACTCGAACCCCAGGCCGAGCTCGTCGGCGACGGCGCGCAGCAAGGTGCTCTTGCCGGTGCCGGGAGGGCCTTCGAGCAGAACGTGGCGATCGGCGGCCAAGGCCGCCACCACCAGCTCTACTTCTCGCTCGCGACCGACGACCCGACGCAGGACGCGCTGCACCAGCGCCGCAGCGTCAGCCACTGGTTACTCGGACAGGGTTCACTCGTAGACCAGCACGCCGCGGATGTTCTTCCCCGCGTTCATGTCGGCGTATCCGTCGTTGATGCCCTCGAGCGGGTAGGTGCGGGTGACGAGACCGTCGAGATCGAGCTGACCCTGTGTGTACAGCTCCATCAGCATGGGGATGTCCTTGCGCATGTTGGCCGAGCCGAACAACGCCCCGATCAACTGCTTCTCCTGCAACGTCAACATGATCGCCGGGATGGCGATCGACTGCTCCGTCGACGGGTGGATGTTGGTGACGACGATCTTGCTGGACTTGCCGGCCAGCCAGAATGCCTTGCCCAACTCGTCGCCGTTGCCGACGCCCATCGCCATGATGACCTTGTCGAACCCGCGGGCCCAGGTGCTGTTGCCCAGGTCGCCCATCGCCTCGTCGATCGACGCGTAGGTGTGGGTGGCTCCGAACTCCATTGCCTTCTCACGCTTGAACTCGACCGGGTCGATGGCCGCAATCACCCGTGCGCCGGCCAGCTTGGCTCCC
>Ga0207648_10001289_pt1 | contig 27966 bp, 22 predicted proteins | sample KBSMisM32_FD_184310 | JGI IMG/M metagenome (GOLD analysis project Ga0207648, IMG submission 184310) | Miscanthus rhizosphere microbial communities from Kellogg Biological Station, Michigan, USA - KBS Miscanthus M3-2 (SPAdes) (version 2) | ecosystem: Host-associated > Plants > Roots >... | reverse complement strand
AGTTCACGGCTTGGCGCCGGCTGTCCGAGAGCGCCGAGGTCATTGCGCCGATCACGCAGCGCCTTGCCGTGACCGCGCTGGGCAACAGCGTGGGAACCGACGGCCCGCTCGATGCCGGGATCGTGCGATTCCAAGACTTCGAAGCGTTGCAGTCGGCGCCTGCCGAATCGGTGCGCGGCAGGATCGTCCTGCTCACCCGGCGCATGGAACGCCACCGCGATGGGTCGGGATACGCGCGGGTCCTGCAGATGCGAAGCAGTGCCGCCTCGTTGGCCGCCACGAAGGGCGCCGTGGCGCTTCTGATCAGATCCTTGGGAACCGACGACAACCGGCTGCCGCACACCGGCAGCGTGAACTACGCTCCCGAGAACGCGATTCCGGCCGCCGCCATCTCGGGCCCGGATGCGGATCTCCTTGAAAGGCTTGGGCAGCGGTATCCCTCGGTACGGCTACGCCTGAACATCGCGACGCAAACGCAGACCGACAGCACCTCGTACAACGTGATCGGCGAGATCACTGGGCAAGACGCCAAGCGGGAGATCGTGATGATGTCTGCGCATCTCGACTCCTGGGATCTGGGCACGGGCGCAGTCGACGATGGGTTCGGCGTGGCCCTGACGATGGCAGCCGGGGCGTTGATCAAGCAGCTGCCCCAAGCACCCCGCCGCACGATCCGCGTGGTCTTGTTCGCCAACGAGGAGAACGGCTTCGATGGTGCACGCGCCTATGCGGAGCGCGATGCGGGCGATCTGTCGCGGCACTATCTGGCGATCGAAAGCGATTGGGGCGCAGGGCCAATCTACGCGTTGCGTCATCCGCCGCAGGACGCTGAGCTCACGGCACGGCTGTCACGCGTGCTGGCTCCGCTGGGCATCACGCTCGACGGTGCCGCTGGCGCACCGGGACCGGATCTGGGCTTCCTGGCCAAGCGTGGCGTGCCATGGATCCAGCTCGCACAGGATGCCACGGACCTCTTCGATCATCATCACAGCGCCAATGACACCTTGGACAAGATCGACCCCGCGTCCTTGAACCAGAACGTCGCCGCCTACACGACGTATGCCTGGCTGGCAGCGAACGTGCCGTAGGGTGCAAGTCCGTCGGTCCGTTTACACGAACGCTGTGCCTGCAGGTCGCGGTGTTCCCAGGTTAAAGCGGGGCACGTCGCGCAATGTCTTCCAGCGGGGGGCCGTCACTCAGGGCCGGCAGCTTGCTGGCATCTCAGCAACGCGGCCGATGGCCCCACGGCACAAGGCCCGCGCCAGCCTGGACAGTGGGCGACCCCACGTGGTACAGCAGCGCGGCACGCCCGGACAATCCTGGACACGGCTGAGGCAAGCTTCCTTGCCATCTCGGCACAATGACATCGCGGATTGCGTTGCCCATGGGAAGCGCAGCTGCGCCGGCAACGGTCCAGGTCAGGTTCTGCGCGTCAAACCACAGGCACCACTTGTGCCGCCCGCTTGTCCGGCACCGATGTGCGCGTCGGCTCGGTGGACGTCGCCTTCACGAAGCGCCGGCGCTCGTCACTCGGCGGGTGCCCGAACAGGTCGCGGTACGCCTTGCAGAAGTGCGACGAGGAGTGAAAACCGCTGGCCATCGTGATCTGCATGACCGGCAGGCTGGTGTGCATCAGCAACTCCCTGGCGCGGCGCAGGCGCAGGTTCATGTAGTACTGCGCCGGATTCATGCTGAAGTAGCGGTTGAACAGCCGTCCGAGCTGGCGCAGCGAGAGGTTGATCGCCGACGCGACGTCGGCCAGCGGAAGCGGTTCCTCGATATTCGCCGCCATGAGTTCGGCCGCTTCGGACAGATGCTGATACCCCGGGCCAATGCACTCGGGCTGGGGAATGCGCTGCCGGTCGTCGGCGGCGCGCAGGCGCTCGACGATGAACTGCTCGGAAATTTCCAGCGCCAGCCGTCCGCCATGACGCGCCCGCACCAGATGCAGCATCAGGTGCATCGGCGCGATGCCGCCTGAGCAGGTAATGCGGTCGCGGTCGACGATGAAGACCTCCTGCGCGAACGACACTTTCGGGAACTCGTCGCGGATCGCCGCCAGGTTCTCCCAATGGATGGCACAGCGGTAGCCGTCGAGCACGCCGGCGCTGGCGAGCGCAAACGCACCGGTACAAAGCGCCCCCAGCGTCACGCCGCGGCCGGCACACTGGCGCAGCAAGCGGCGGGTCGTCTCGGTGACGGCGGCGCGCACGTCGGTGCCTCCGCAGACGAAGACCAGGTCGCAGTCGAGCAGCGCCTCGTGCCCGCCGGTGCATGCCAGGCTGAGCCCGTTGCTCGCGATGGCGGCCTCGCCGTCGGGCGTGACCACGCTCCACCGGTACAGCCCGCGCCGACTGATGTAGTTGGCCATGCGCAAGGTCTCGAGCGCGTTGGCAAACGCAACCATCGAATAGTCGCGCAGCAGCAGGAAGCCCACGTGCACGCCTTCGAGACCCGCATCATTGGCGCTGCCGCGTTGCGCCTGGCCCCGCGCAGCGGCGGCGCTCGATGCGGTGACTGTCGCGCGTCGCGTCAAGGTACTCCCCCGAGTGTCTGCAGCACTGGTCAGCTTTCGCGCGTCCCGCGCGACACCCCGAAGCTCTCGGTGAGCCGATCGAGAATGATCGCCAGCAAGACCACCGCCAGCCCGCTCTCGAACCCGAGCCCGATATCCAGGCGCTGAATGCTTGCCAGCACGTCGTTGCCCAGGCCGCCGGCGCCGACCATCGACGCGATGATGACCATCGAAAGCGCCATCATGATGGTCTGGTTTACCCCTGCCATGATGGTGGGCATCGCGATCGGCAACTGCACCTTGAACAGCAACTGGCCCGAAGTGCATCCGAAGGCATTGCCAGCCTCGACCTGCTCCGAGCTGACCTGGCGTATGCCCAGGCTCGTCAGGCGCACCACCGGCGGCATCGCAAAGATCACGGTCGCCATGATGCCGGGTACGCGTCCCAGGCCGAACAGCATGGCCGCCGGGATCAGGTACACGAAGGCCGGCATCGTCTGCATGAAGTCGAGCGCCGGCCGGACCCATGCATTCACCCGGTCTCTGCGCGCGCACACGATGCCCAACGGGATACCGAAGAGCAGGCTGATGATGGTGGCGGACAGGGTCAGCCCCAGCGTCACCATGGTCTGCGGCCAGAAACCGGTGAGGGCGATCAGCAGCAACGCGGCCCCGACGAAGATTGCGAACCTCCAGCCAAGCCGCCAGAAGCCCAGGGCAAGGGCGGCGACGATCATCAGCGTGGGCGGGGTCGCGATCAGCCCCGCTTCGATCGACTGGGCGAAGGCTTCGACCACGTGGCCGACCCAGTCGAATGCCGCAGCGCTGTTGTCGAGCAGGTACTTGACGCCGACGTTCACCCATTTTCCCAGGGGCAGCAGGTCGCGCCCGGACTCGAGCAGCTTGAGCAGTGGATCAGACATGGCGAGCCTCCTGTGAAATCTTGATGAGCAGGCTCTTCGCCGTCATGCAACCCATGATCTGGTCCTTCCCGTCGATGACGCCGACCGGCACGTCCAGGCTCAGCACGGTCTTCATCGCGTCGTTCAATGACGTAGCCGCCGGCACGCGTGGCCCGCCGTTGTAGGACCGGCCGTTCAGGGCCGGGTCCATCAGGTCGGCAGCGGTGAGGTAGCGGGCCGTGTCCACGCCCTTGAAGAACTTGCGCACGTAGTCGTCGGCCGGCTGGGTGATGATTTGGTGCGCAGTGCCGACCTGAACGAGGTTGCCGCCTTCCATGATCGCGATCCGCGTGCCGATGCGCAGCGCTTCCTCGAGGTCGTGTGAAACGAACAGGATGGTGCGCTTCTGCTCGCGCTGCAGGTCGAGCATCAGGCCTTGCATCTCGATGCGCTTGAGCGGATCGAGCGCCGAGAAGGCTTCATCCATCAGCAGGATGTCGGGGTCGACGGCGAGTGCACGGGCCAGCCCGACACGCTGCTGCATGCCGCCCGAGAGCTGCGACGGGTACTTGCTGGCATAGGTGTCGAGCCCGACCTGGCGCAGAACCTTCATTGAAGCGTCGTCGCGCTCGGCACGCTTGCAGCCGGCGATGTCGAGCCCGAAGCCGACGTTGTCGAGCACGTTGCGGTGCGGCATCAGCGCAAACGACTGGAACACCATCGCCATGTGCTTGCGACGCCACTTCAACAGCTCCGCCTGCGGCAACGAGGCGACGTCGACGCCGTCGATGCGGATCGCGCCGGCGGTCGGTTCGACGAGCCGGTTGATCAGGCGAATCAGGGTCGACTTGCCCGAACCCGACAACCCCATCAGTACATAGATCTCGCCTTCCTCGACGTCGAAGCTCACGTCATTGACGCCGCAGACATTGCCGGTCTGCTTGAAGACCTCGTCCTTCGTGCGCCCCTGCTTCAACAACCCGAACGCGGCCTCGGGTCGACGCCCGAATATCTTGTACAGGTTTCTGACCTGGATTTTTGCGTCTGCCATGCTGGTTCTCCTGTCGGGTATCGGGTCGCGCTGGGTAGCTTCGAGTGCCTTGCGGGTCGAGTCTTCAACGGTCGAGGGTCACGTCGCTTTGCGGGCGGCTGCAGCAGGGCAGTACCCAGCCTTGGTCGATCTCACGTTGACGGATGCCGCCGGCGTGTTTCATCTCGACCGTGCCGGAAATCTTCTTCGACTTGCAGGTGCCGCAAATGCCGTTGCTACACGAAAACGGCAGGCGCACCCCAGCCGCCGCTGCCGCCTGGAGAATCGGCTGGTCGCTGCGGCATGAAAACTTCTTCCCCATCTTGGGCAGCGTGATCTGGAATTCCTGCGGCATACCGGCTTCCTCGATTTGAACGCCGGCCGGGACGGTCGCTTCGGAAGCAGCGGTTGCGGGGGTCAGCGTTTCGAATGTGAAGCTCTCCTGCCGGTAGCGGGTCATGTCGTAACCGGCATCACTAAGCAAGCTGCGTACCGCACCCATGAAAGGCGCCGGGCCGCAGGTGTAGACGTCGCGCTCGAGGTAGTCCGGCGCGATGTGCGCCAGCCGGGCGCCGTCGATGCGGCCGAGGTGGCCGGCATACGGACTGCCCGGCGGTTGCCATTCGCAGATCACGGCGACCCGGAACCGGGGCATGTTGCGCGCCAGCAAGGTCAGTTCGTCGGCGAAGAGGATGTCGGCCGGTGTGCGCGCGCAATGCACGAAGACCACGTCGGTATCGCTGGCCAGGTCGTGCAGCGCACGCGTCATCGACATCAGCGGCGTGATGCCACTGCCGCCCGACAGAAACAGATAGCGCTGAGCCGGCTGGACGAAGCAGCTGAAGCTGCCGCCCGGGCCGCGCGCGCCCAGTGTCGAGCCGGGGCGCAGGTTGTCGTGCAGCCAGTTCGAGACCAGGCCGCCGGGCATGCGCTTGACGGTGATCGACATCCGGTCCGGCCGCGTCGGCGTCGACGACAAGGTGTAGCAGCGGTTGATCGGCTGGCCATCGATCTGCAGCTCGAGCGTGATGAACTGGCCCGGCAGGTAGCGATAGCTGCTGGCTCTGGCAGTTGCCAGCACAAAGGTCTTGACGTCGTGGGTCTCCTGGCGGACCTGCACGCAGTGCAAGGTGTCGTCCTGGTCGGAAAGCCAGGGCGCCGGCGGCGTCAGATCGGCGAAGACGCGGTCCATATCGGCCTCACGCAGCACTGCAGGCGCGCAGGCGCTCGACGTACCAGTTGTCGAACTTCTCCACGAGTTCCTCGGTGAACGGCGAGTACGGGCCGGGTTCGTAGGCACCGCTTGCCACCCCGATCTGTGCTTCCTCGACCAGCCTGCGATCCTGCTCGTTGGTCGCTTCCCACACCGCCTTCAGGTTGGCGACGTCGTAGTCCACGCCTTCGACCGCGTCCTTGTGGACGCACCAGGTGGTGCGCACCAGCGTGCGTTGCGCCGAGATCGGAATCGCCGAGAACGTGACGATGTGGTCGCTCATGAAGTGATGCCAGGCATTCGGCTGGAGCCAGAACGAGAGACCGCCGAGCGCCGGTTCCTTCAGCTTGGCGAGCAGCTTGCGGCTCGCCACCTTGGTGTCCAGGGTCTGCGACTCGCCCGCGCCATCCAGCGGCAGACGTTGCGTGCGGTATCCGGTCGCGCGCCCGTCGAGCAGGCTGATCTCGGCCGACGGCAGGCCCATCGCCTCCCAGCGCTGGCAACTCTCGGCGACGGTGGCCAGGTACCGATCCATGCTGTCGCGATTGGTCGGGTCGGGCTGGTAGCCGAAACCGTACTCGAAGATCGACGCCGTCAGCTCAGGATGGTTCGTCACGCAGTGGTAGCACTCGCGGTTGTTCTCCATCGTGAGCTTCCAGTTGCTCTTCTCGATCAGGTCGGTCTGCAATGCGACCTTGCAGTTCGGCAGGTCGTGCGGCGCGAGGTAAGGCGCCATGCGGGCGGCGACCTCGTCGAAGTCGCCCGGCGCCTCGCGCGACAGACAGATGAAGATCAGCCCGTTCATGCTGCGCACGTGCACCGGCTTCAACTGGTGCTGGCCCACGTCGAAGGCCTCGCCCATGTGCTTGGCATGCACCAGCTGACCCTTCAGGTCATAGGTCCACTGGTGATACGGGCAGACGATGTTGCCGACGATGCCCTGCTTGTCTGCGCACAGGCGCGTCCCACGATGGCGGCAGACGTTGAAGTAGGCCTGCAGTTGCTCGTCGTCGTCGCGCACGATCAGGATCGAGTCGTTTCCGATTTCGACCGTGATGTAGTCGCCGGCCTCGGCCACCTGCGGCTCGACCGCGACGAAGATCCAGTGCTTGCCGAAGATGTGCGTCATGTCGGCGCGGAAGATCGCATCGCTGAGGTAGAACGGCGCCTCGAGGCCGTGGCCGGGCCGACGCCGTTCGAGCATCTCGTTGAGCAGCATTTGATTGAGGTCTGACATGTTGTTGCCTCCGGTATTCAGAAGTTGACCAGCGCATGGCCGCGCAGGTAATGCAGGACGGCTCGGGCCTTGTCTTCGGGCGAGCCGGTGGAAATGACGATGCCGCCGCTCGACGCCGCCGAGCCGACTGCCGCCTGCATGCGGGCATGGCCGCTTTGGGCGACGCGGGCCTCGAGCAGCTTCAGGCGCCGGGCCGCGGGGACGCGTTGTTCAGGCGCGGTGAGCGCCTCTGGCACTGCCTGCAGCAGACGGCGCGAGACCCGGCCGGCCATGCGGTCAGCATGCGAATAGCGCAGCTGCAGGGGCGTCGCCGGGCTGATCGCGAGCACTGCGGGGCCAGCGATCTTGAGGCGGCGCCTGGCGCCCTTGGGAAGGGCCTGCGTGACGATCCAGGCCGGCCCGGCGGCCTCCACGGCGATGACATCGCCGACGATCGGGCGCCCCATCGCGGCGGCAAGCTCGAATGGCAGCACGCCGGAGCCGTACGTGTCGTTGGCACGCATGCCGGTAAGCACCAGCGGGGTGGCGGCCAAGGCGTCGCACAGGGCCGGCACGAGGCCTCGCCCCAACTCGGCAGCGGGCTCGAGCAGATCGATCGTCGGCGCGCCGACGGCGAGGTAGTCGCGCGCCACGCTATCGCTCATCGTTCCGGCGTGCAGGAGCCGCACCGCGGCCGGGCCGAGCAGGCCGAGAGCCAAGGTCGCGGCGAGCGCGTCGTTGCGGTTGCGGGTCGCGCGAGCACTGACCGGGTCGATGCGCGCACTCACGAGCACAGCGATCGAGGCGTTCATGCAGCGGCTCCCTTCTTCTCGCGTCGCACCTCGTCGAGCAGGGCCTGCATCAGCCGGCCGCTGTCCTCGACCACGGTGAGGTCGGCGCGGCGCGCGATCGGCGCTGCCGCGTCGAGGTTGACGGCAATCACATGGCGGCAGTCCTTGATGCCTTGCAGGTGCTGCACCGCGCCCGAGATGCCCAGCGCGAGATAGCCCGAGGCCGAGACCGTCTTGCCGGTCGCGCCGATCTGCTTGGCGCGCGGGAAACGGCCGTCGTCGACCGCGACGCGCGACGCGCCGGTCGCAGCACCAACGGCCAGCGCCAGCGCGTTGAACAGCGGCAGGTCGGTGACGCCGTTGCCGGCCGCGACGATGAAGTCGGCTTCCTCGAGCGCCAGGGTCTGCGGGTCGCCGGGTTCGAGCCCCAGATCCTCGACCGCCGCGCGCAGCGACGCAACGCCTTGCAGCGACACCACTTCCTGCACGCCGAGCCCGACGAACGGCAGCTTGCTGCTCGCGACGTTGCGCTCCAGCAGCATCACCCGCGCATGCGGACGCAGCGCATCTTCGCGGGCACTGGCACGCACGCGCAGTTGCTGCGCGTCGAGTTCGACGACGCCGCAAGCCAGGCTCAGTGCACTGGCTGTGGCAAAGCGGCGGCCCAGTTCACCGTCGGCATCGCGATCGGCCAGCAGCCAGGTGGCGGGATGCCAGCGCGCGTTCACTTGCTGCAGCCACTCGACACAGCGCTCCGGCTGGTAGACATGCCGCTCGAACTCGGCCCAGCTCACCAGGCGGTCGATGCCGAGCGCTGCGGCATCGTCCTGGCAAGCGCCGAGCACGGCGACGAGCACCTCGCAGTCGGCGCCGGCCAGCAGTACCGCGGCGGCGATGGCTTCGCGGGCGTGATCGTCGAGCGTGCCGCGATCGGCGTGCGCGACCACGCCAATGCAGCGGCTGAACGGCCCCAGGCTGCGCGGCGGTTTGGCGGCGGCATGCGCGACCGCGGCAGCGCCCAGGCGTTCACCTTCGGTACTGCCGAGCACGATGCGGCGCAAGCCGGCCGGCGTGATGATCGCGGGTCGACGCGGGTCGATGCGGCGGATGCATGCGGTCGCGTTCATACCGCCTCCACCGCACGGGCGACCAGCTCCGCCACGTCCACGACCTCGGGCCGCGGGCCGACCACGCCTTCGAGCATCGCGGTGCAGTTCGGGCATGCGACGGCCACGATCGCAGCGCCGGTCTGGCGCGCGTCGGCAATGCGGATGTCCGGGATGCGTGTCTGGCCCGGGATGTCGGTGTACGGTGCGCCGCCGCCGCCGCCGCAGCAGCGCCCGCGCTCGCGATGGCGCTCCATCTCGACGACCCTGATGCCGATGCGCTCCAGTGCATTGCGCGGCGCATCGACCTCGCGGCCGTAACGCCCGAGGTAGCACGGGTCGTGGTAGGTCACCGTCTCGCCGCTCGCGCTGCGCGTGGCCTTCAGCGCGCCGCGCTCGAGCAGGTCGGACAGGAGTTGCGTGTGGTGCCAGACATCGAAGCTGCCGCCGAGCGCCGGGTATTCGTTCTTCAGGCAATGGAAGATGTGCGGATCGGGGGTGACGATGTGCTGGAAGCGGCGCGCCTTCAGCGTGCCGATCAGCTGCGCCGCCAGGCGCTGGAAGCCGGCCTCGTCGCCGAGGCGCCGCGCCAGGTCGCCGCAATCGGTCTCGGGCGCGCCGAGCAGCGCGATGTCGAGTCCGGCCTTTTGCAGGGTCTTCACGAACGCGCGCAGCGTGCGCTGGTAGCGCATGTCGTAGCCGCCTTCGCCGACGAGGATCAGCCAGTCGGCCGAATCACCGTCGCCGAGCAGCGGCACGTTCAGGTCGATGGCCCAGTGATGCCGCGCCGCGAGCGGAAAGCCGCCAATGGTGTCGGTGTCGCGCAGCTTGTCGAGCGCTTCCATGCCCTTGTTCGGGACCAGGCCGCCGACCAGCGTGAGGTTGCGGCGCATGTCGACGATGGCGTCGACATGCTCGATCAGCATCGGGCATTCCTGCACGCAGGCACGACAGGTGGTGCACGACCACAGCGTCTCCTGGTCGATCAGGCCCGGGACGATCGCCTGGTCGGGCGCGCCTTGATGCTCTCCGACCGGCTTGCCGGGGTACGGGCTGCCGGCGTAGGCGGCATCGGTCTTCGCGGCCATGCCGACGACCAGGTCCTGGATCAGCTTCTTCGGATTGAGCGGCTGGCCGGCGGCGAATGCCGGACAGGCCGCCTCGCACTTGCCGCATTGCACACAGGCATCGAACGAGAGCAGGCGGTTCCAGGCAAAGTCCTTGGGCTTCGCGACGCCGAAGCTGCCGGCATCGAGCTTCAGCGGCGCGAGCGCGGTGGCGGACTTCTGGGCCGCAGTGAATCGCTCCGGCCGCGGATGCAGGCCGAGGTGCAACAAGCCCGCGACCGCATGTTTCATCGGGCCGCCCAGGCCGATGCCGAGCGCCAGTTCCGCAGCGCCGGCGGCAAGCGCCAGCACGAGCAGCGCGGCGAACCACGGCGCGACCGAAGCATCCGTCACCGCCATCGCGCCGATGCCGACGAGCGCCACTGCGAAGCCCAGCAGCGAGAACGGTAGCCGGCGCCACGGCCCACGCGAGAGGCGCTTCGGGGCAGCGCCGGCGCGTCGGCGCCAGGCCATCGCCGCGGCACCACCGAGCATCACCGCGCCGGCCAGAAGCAGCACACCATCGAGCCAGCCGCGGTACAGCGCCAGGCCGTAATTGATGCCGACGACCAGCAGCGCCAGCACCGCGCCGCCGGCCACCGCGACGTGCGCGTTGGCGACGAAGGGCTCGCGGGCAACGACGTGGTGCAGGTCGACGAAATAGCGCTTCGGGATCGCGAACAGCCCGAGCCAGTTGACCGCCGCGGCGCGGCCGTTGCGCCAGAGCGCGGCGCGGCGCGCCAGCCCGACACCGAGCATGAGCACGGCGACCCAGAACACGACGCCGACGAGATGGCTGAGCGAGGCCATCGTCAGAAGTCCTTGCACAGGCGCAGCGCGTCGTAGATCGCCGCGTGGATGTTGTGCATCGAGATGCAGTCGCCGACGCGGAACAACGCGAACTTGCCGTGGCCGGAGAGTTCGTTCAGGCAGGGCTGCGGCTGGGCGTCGTAAAGCGCATCGATGTCGGTCTGCCCGTGGTTGACCGATCGTGCCTTCAACTCCCAGTACAGGCCATCGTTCGGCCGCGTGCCGTTCTCGATCACGACCTGGTCGACCGCGCGCTCCTCCAGCGCCTCGGTGTACTCGTTGCGCAGCACGGCGACCAGCTTGTCGCCCTCGCGGTAGACGCGATCGAGCCAGAAGTTCGGCGTCTGGATCACGCCGTTCGCATAGAGCTCACGGTAGAAGATCGGGAACGTGGTGCCGCCGGTGTCGTCGGCGACCTTGACGTCGGGCGTGACGATCTCGACCAGCTTGCCGCGGCTCGCGATGAAATCGGCGACGCCGGAGCCAGCATGCGTGCTCATGACGTCGTAGACCAGTACGTTCTCGGCCGGTGCGACAGCGCCTGACAGGATGTCCCAGCCGCTGACGACGAGCTGTTCGGCCGCGCCCCAGCCCGCCACCTGCTCGACATTGGGCGAGCCGCCGGTCGCGAGCACGACGATGTCCGGCCGCTCGTCCATGATCATCGACGCATCAGCTTCGACACCCAGCCGGCGCTGCACGCCCAGGCGCTGCGTTTCGAGATCGAACCAGCGGATGATGCCGGCCATCTGCTCGCGCTTGGGCGCTTTGGCCGCCAGGTTCACCTGACCACCGACCTGGCCGTACTTCTCGAACAGCACGACATCATGGCCGCGCTCGCGTGCCACCCGCGCCGCCTCGAGGCCCGCCGGTCCGGCGCCAACGACCACCACCTTGCGCTTCACGCCGGTGGTCTTCTCGATGACGTGCGGCATGGTCTGCTCGCGGCTGGTGGCGGCGTTCTGCACGCACAGCACGTCCAGGCCGTTGTACTGGCGGTCGATGCAATAGTTCGCGCCAACGCACTGCTTGATCTGGTCTTCGCGCCCGTCGCGGATCTTGATCACCAGGTGCGGGTCGGCGATCTGGGCACGCGTCATGCCGACCATGTCGACCATGCCGCTGGCCAGGATGCGCTCGGCTTGCGACGCATCGCGAATGCTCTGTGCATGCATCACCGGCACCTTGGACACGCTCTTGATGCCGGCCGCCAGGTGCACGAAGGGTTCGGGTGGCAGCGCCATCGGCGGCATGCAGTTGGCCAGCGTGTTATGGGTGTCCGCACCCGAGCCGACGACGCTGAGGAAGTCGATCAGCCCGCTTTCGCTCATCGCCTGCGCGATCTCCTTGGCCATCTCGTGGCTGATGCCGTCTTCATGGAACTCGTCGCCGCACATGCGCAGCCCGACGCAGAAGTCGCGGCCGACCTGTTCGCGCACCGCATGCAGCACCTCGAGGCCGAAGCGCAGCCGGTTCTCCAGGCTGCCGCCGTATTCATCGGTCCGGTGGTTGACGCGCGGGCTCCAGAACTGGTCGATCAGCTGCTGGTGCGCAGCCGAGATCTCGATGCCATCGAGCCCTGCGTCTTTGACCCGCTTCGCGGCGCGGCCGAAGTCGCGCACGATGCGCCGCATCTCCTCGATCTCGATCATCTTGGCGTTGCCGCGGTGCACCGGCTCGCGGATGCCCGACGGGCTGACCAGGTGCGGCCAGTCGAAGCCGTGCCAGGCGTTGCGGCGGCCCATGTGGGTGGCCTGGATCATGATCTTCGCGCCATGCCTGTGCATGGTGTCGGCGAGCTTCGCGAGTGGTTCGACGACCTGGTCGCGCGCCAGGTTGACCGACGACCACCACGCGGCCGGGCTGTCCTTCGAGACCGTGCTGGAGCCGCCGCAAATGGCCAGCCCGACGCCGCCCTTGGCCTTCTCTTCGTAGTAGCGGATGTAGCGTTCGCCGGGTCCACCGTCTTCGGCATACACCTCGGCATGGGCGGTGCTGACGATGCGGTTGCGCATCGTCACCTGGTTCAGGCGAATCGGCTCGAACAGGTTCGGGTAGCGCATCGTGCTTCTCCTTGCGGCACTGTGAGACTCAGGGGCGCGACAGCGGGGCGACCGTGAACACGCAGTGCGCGTGGCCTTCGGCGCCGCATTGCGACTCATGGCAGGTCGTGCGCACCGGCGATCCGCTGGTCTCGGCGACCCAATCCATCGCGCCCGAGAACCAGCCCGCGAACAGGTAGCAGAGCTTGTCCTGCTTCACCGGCACGCCGGCGATACCCTGGGCGAGCACGAAGACCGAGTGCTCCAGCTTCACCCTTGCCGTGCCCGCGGCCGGGTCGGCATCGATGAACGAGAACAGGCCCCAGCCGCGCTGCGACAGGCGCTTCAGGTAGTGCTCGTAGACCGCCATGCCTTCGAGGCCATGGGTCTTGGCTTCCTGCTGGCACCAGAAGTAGGCCGAGCGATGTCCGGCCTTGTACAGGCTCTGCGCGTAGACGTCCTTGCCCGCAGCTGCTTCGGCCTCGACGTGGTTGTTGACGAAGAAGTGACGTGGCACATAGATCATCGGCAGGCCGTCGGTGGTCCAGACACCGGTGGCTTCATCGACGCTGATGGGCAGTTGCGGGTTCATGTCGGGCGCGCCTATCAGTTCAGCCAGCCCTGCACGCGCGCGGGGTTGTCGGCGATCCACTTGTCGGCAGCCGCGGCCGGCTTCGCGCCGCCCTCCACCGCCAGCATCACGGCGCCGATCTCCTCGGGCTTCAACGACAGCTTGCCCAGGAACGCATACACCGCCGGCGCCTTGGTCTGCAGCCCCGGGTTCACGACGCTGTCGACGTGCTCTTCCGCGCCGTAGACGTTCTTCGGATCGGCCAGGAAGCGCAGCTTGTACTTCGCAAACATCCAGTGCGGGATCCAGCCGGTGACGGCGATCGACTTCTTCGCACGAATGGCGCGATCGAGCTCGGCGGTCATCGCCGGGCCGGAACTCGGCTGCAGGCGCATCTCGAGTCCGTAGGCCTTGATCGCCTCTTCGGTCTTGCGCATCACGCCGGCGCCAGCATCGATACCGACGATGCGGTTGTCGAAATCGGCCCGCGCGGCATTCAGGTTGTCCAGGCTGGTCGGCTTCACGTATTCGGGAACGATCAGGCCGATCTTCGCGCCGGGGTAGTTGGCGCCGAGGATCTGAACCTTGTCTTTGTAGGTCGCGAGGTAGGCTTCGTGCGTCACGGGCAGCCAGGCCGAGAGGGTCGCATCGAGGTCGCCGCGCGCCACGCCCTGCCACATGATGCCGGCCGCCAGCGGCACCAGTTCCACGGGGTAGCCCAGCTTCTCCTTGATGATGTTGGCGGCCAGGTTCGTGGTCGCCACGCTGTCGGCCCAGCCGTCGACGAAGCCGATCTTGATCGTCGGCTTGGTCTGCGCGAGTGCGGCGCCGCCGGCGGTGGCGGCAAGCACGGACAGTCCCAGCGTCTGGGTCAGGAGGCGGCGGCGCGCAAGGTTCGTGGTGCGTTGGGTCATGGTTCTCTCCGGGGTGTTGATGGTGTCGTCGGTTGAATGAAATCGCTGCGGCGAGCCAGCGCGTGAAAAGATTCGTCGATTCATCGGCGACCGGTGTCGTCCGGGCCGAGCCTCAGGCGGCCCAGACGTCGCCGAACACGCGCAACCAGTTGCGCCCCATCACCTTGGTGATGCGTTCGGCCCTCCAGCCGGCACGCTCCATCGCGGCCGTCAAGTTCGGCAGCTCGCCGATGGTGCGGATCCCTTGCGGGTTCTGCACCGTGCCGAAGCTCGTCAGCCGGCGGTTCACACCCTTGTCATGCGTCAGCCACTCGAAGAAGTCGTTCCCGTAGCCTTGGGTGAAATCGGTGCCGAAGCCGACGCAGTCGTCACCGACCAGGTTGATCACATAGCCGATCGCTTCGACGTAGTCGTCGACCGTGGCGTCGGTGCCGCGCTTGAGAAACGGCGGGAACATGGTCACGCCGATGAAGCCGCCGTGATCGGCGATGAACTTGAGCTGCTCGTCGCTCTTGTTGCGCGGATGATCCTTCAGGCCGGCGGGCAGGCAGTGCGAGTACGTGACCGGCTTCTTCGACGCGAGGATGGCCTCCTCTGAGGTCTTCGCGCCGACGTGCGACAGATCGACCATGATGCCGACCCGATTCATCTCGGCCACCACCTCCTGGCCATAGCCGCTCAGGCCGCCGTCACGTTCGTAGCAGCCGGTGCCGATCAGGTTCTGCGTGTTGTAGCAAAGCTGGACCACACGCACGCCCATGTCGTGGAAGGCCTCGATATAGCCGAGCTGGTCTTCGAAGGCATGCGCGTTCTGGAAACCAAGAATGATGCCGGTCTTGCCGTCCTTCTTCGCCTGCTCGATGTCGGCCGTGTTGCGCACCAGCGTGATCAGGTCGCTGTTGTCGCGGATCAGCCGCTTCATCTTCGCGATGTTCTTGACCGTGCCCGCGAAGTCCTCCCACACCGAGACGGTGCAGTTGGCTGCGGCGAGCCCGGCCTTGTTCATGTCCTCGAAGACCGAGCGGTCCCACTTCGAGATGATGAGTCCGTCGATGATCAGGGACTCTTGGTGCAGATTGCTCATGTCGGTGTCCTTGGAAGCACTGGGGTGAAGCGGCGGGTGCTCTGCCAGCGGTGTGAAGCTGTGCGCATTGTTCGCAGGGATCGCCGAGCGACCTTGCACCGAGCGGACGTGTACTTGTTCAAAACCGACATCGGTGACATGGTGGAAACCCCTGGATTCGCTCGCGGCTCTGCAGACAATCGGCGGCGTCGCCTCGAATCGACGGGGCGGGTCGAAGGCAGGGGATCTCGTCGGTTCGTACATGCTCATTGCGGTGTCCCCTGCCCTGACAGGGTCAGGAGGGTTTCGCCGAGCCCGTCAGCGATGCGGGGCGCCACCGCTTTCGGAGTCTCGGCAGGGCCGAGACATTGTTTCGGCGAAGGTCCGAAACCTGCGGTGTGCACAACCATCGATCTCGAGAATCGCAGCAACCCCGCCAGCTGACCCGCCAGCGCCGAGATGCCTACGTCGGCGCGTTCCCACGGGCCTTCGATCGAGGACGCACCGCTGAGGTTGATCCAGCAGGTATGGGATGCCAGGGCCGTCACCACGCGGTTCGCACGATCGGTGTCGCGCGCAAAGATGCCCGTGTCGCCCAAATCAGTGCCAGCGTTCACACGCCGAACGACCTCGGATTCGTTGTCGAAGGGAAGCACATACAACAGGGGACCAGACACACCTTGGCGCGCCCTCGTCATGGCATCCGTGCAGTCGGCGAGAACGGTTGGCGCAAGGAAGAACCCGCCGGCTGCATCTCGGACAACCACCCGATGCCCCCCGACGACGAGGCGAGCCCCTGTTGCAACGCACGAGGTGACGAGGTCCAGCATGCTGGCCAGTTGCACGCCGCAGATCAGCGGCCCCACATCCGTCGCATGATCCATCGGCAGGCCCACCCGAAGGCGGCTGGTCAGCGCCGACACGCGCGTGAGCACGCGTTCGGCGACGCTTCGCTGCACAAACACGCGGGCCCCACCGTTTCCGTTCCGCCCATGCGAGTCAAATGTCGAGACAGCCGCCCGGCATGCCGCCTCGATGTCCGAGTCGCTGAACACGATCAGGTTCGAACGGAACGACGCAACCTCATCGCCGACGAGTTCGCCCAGGGAAGACGACGCGGTCAATCCGAAAGAGCCGGCGCCAACCGTTTCGCGGGCCATGACGGCCGCTGCATCGCGATGGCCGGTGATCATCCCGGCGGTTCCGCTGCGCCCTTGCACGACGTTGAACACACCGGGCGGCAGCCCGGCCTCCAAGAAGATCTCCGCCAATCTCACCACGCCGACAGGGGCCAGCTCGGAAGGCTTGAAGACCACCGCATTGCCCGCAGCGAGGGCCGGCGCCGCTTGCACACAGGCGGCGTACAGCGGCCGATGCGGCGAACCCACGCCGACGCACACGCCGCGTGGTTCGTACCGGGTGCGGGCAGCTGCGCGTGATTGGGGCCGCCAGGCATCGAAGAGCATCGAAGCCGCGTTCGCAAAGTCGTCGAGGCAGTCTGCGCCGAGCCGAACACTGGAGAGCGTGACGCCTGCGAGCGGTCGCCCGGTCTCTTGCGCCTCCAACGAGCCCAGTTCATGGTCACGTTCGCGCATCAACTCGGCCGCACGCCTCAGGATGCGCAAACGCGCGGCGACCGGGAGGGCGGCCCAGCACCTGAATCCTCGATGCGCCGCAGCCATCGCCACATCGACGTCGGACTGCCGCCCCTTGTGCAACGACGTCAGCTCCGACCCCGTGCTCGGATCAAGCTTGACAAAGATCTCGCCGCTGCAATGAACGCGGCGACCATCGACAAAGCTTGGAACGGCGGCCTGCGTCACGGTGTTCCTGGCATCGGAATTGGGGTGTGCCGATGTTGTTTCCAGCGCGCCGCTGGCGCTTGACCGTTTGCGACGGATCCGGCTCGTAATGCGTCATCGACGAAACACGCTTCGCGGGCTGACAATATCCGTTCGACAACGAAATTGCGAAGGACCGGGATGCCACGACTGATAGTTCTCGCGTCGCTCCCGACCGAACCGAGCCGGCGTTTCATCACGCCAGAGTCGGGCCCTCATCGCCACTGAGTCCATGGCCAAGACGCCAAACTCATCCGGCACGACGCGCTCGGCGTCGACCGCGCTTCCGAAGGTCGCACCGAGGCTTCGCGTCGGGTTCTTGCTGGTGCCGCGCTTCACCCTGGTTGCGTTCGCCGGCTTCGTCGATGCGCTGCGCCTGGCCGCCGACGAAGGCGATCGCAGCCGTCAACAGCTGTGCAGGTGGGCCATCCTCGGTGACGAGGATGCGGCGGTCGCATCGAGTTGCGGCGCGAGTGTCAGGCCCACCGCGCCCATGGAGTCGCCCGAGGATTACGACTATCTCGTGGTCGTCGGGGGCTTGCTGCACGGTGGCCAGAAGATCCCGCGCAGCCTGACGTCGTTCCTGCGTGATGCCGCTGCACGCGGCGTCAAACTCGTCGGGCTTTGCACGGGTTCATTCGTGCTGGCGCGGGCCGGGCTGCTCGATGGGCATGTCGCCTGCGTGAGCTGGTTTCACCGCGAAGAGTTCGTCGCCGAGTTCCCGGACTGCCGTGTCATCTCGAACCAGATGTTCGTGGTCGACCGCGACCGCCTGACCTGCGCCGGCGGCACCAGCGTTGTCCACCTCGCCGCTTACCTGATCGAGAACGCCATTGGTCGTGCCAGCGCGGTGAAGGCACTGCGCATCATGATCGAGGAGCAGCCCATGCCGTCGCGCACGCTGCAGCCGGAAGCGGTGCTGTCCGAACGGTCTAGCGACAGCGTCGTTCACAAGGCCATGCTGTTGCTCGAGCAGCAGCTTCAATCGCCGACACCCATCGAGCAGCTGTGCCAGCCGCTGGGCATCGGCAGGCGCCAGCTCGAACGCCGATTCCAGCGCGACATCGGCCTCAGCCCGGCCGAGTACCGCCAGAAACTCCGTCTGGAACGCGGCCGCTGGCTGCTGCAGAACACCGACTTGGAAGTGACTGCCGTGGCGCTCGAGTGCGGCTTCCAGGACGGCGCGCACTTTGCCCGCGTCGTCAGACGCTCGTTCGGGGTCAGCCCGCGCGAGGTCCGTGCCGCACGGAAGGCTGAAGACCGCAAGCCGTAAGACACGTGCGTCGTGTCGGGCGCATGGAAGGCGTCGCGCCGACGCCATGCCCGAGGGAAAACCCGGCATTCGAATGTCGCAAATGGCACCGAATGTGACGCAATCGACACGGCAGTGACGGTGCCGAACCATGACGATGCGCTGCAACGAATTGTGAAAAGCAATCCGGCAACCGCAGGAGAACGCATTGAAAGTCGCCTTGGCAAAGAAGATCGGATTCAGCTTGATTGGCTTGGCCGTCGCATCCGGATTCAACGGCGCAGCCGACGCCACTGAAACAGTCAAGCTGGCATTCATCGGCCCGCTGACCGGCTCGAACTCGGCGCATGGGCTGGGTGGTCGCAACTCGGCTGAATTGGCCGTCAAGTTGCACAACGCCCAGCCCAATGCCAAGTACAAGTTCGAGCTGATGAGCCTGGACGACGAATGCAAGCCCAGTGTCGGGGTGCAGGTCGCGACACGCGCGGCTTCCGACAAAAACGTCATGCTCATCATCCCCCACTACTGCTCGGCTGTGGCAGTGGCCACCGTGGACGTGTACTCGCGTTTCAATGCGCCGGTCATCGTCTGGGCCGCCGTGCACCCGGACATCACCTACAAGAAGAAGACGCGTGAGATGCACCGCGTCAGCGCGACGCTGATCAATCAGAACAAGGTGGCCGCGCAGTTCCTGACCGGCGAGCAGAACTACCGTCGATGGGCCGTCATCTACGACACCACCGACTACGGCAAGACGATGTTTCACTACTTCGACAAGTTCCTGAAGGAAACGCCGGGCAAGACGGTGGGCACGTTCGGAGTTGGCGCAGACCAGCAGGACTTCAACGCCGAACTGACCAAGATCAAGGAACTCAACCCCGAGATCATCTACTTCGCCGGCCTGACACCCTTGGGCATCCGGGTGCTCAACCAGATGGCGCGCCTGGGCGTGCCGGCCCAGTTCCAGGGCACCTCCGGCATCGTGGGCGAGGCGTTCATCAAGGGGGCGGGTGATTTGGCTGAAGGGACGGTTGCCATGTACGACAACCCGCCCGTCGAAAAACTTCCCCGCGGCCAGTACTTTGTGTCGGAATACGCCAAGCAGAAGTACAACGAGTCGTACGAAGCTTACGGGCCCTATGCGTTCACTGCCACCACGCTGGCGATGGACACCATCGAGAAAGTAGGCCCGGACCGCACCAAGATTCTGGACGCGCTGGCCAATGTGAAGGACTACGAGTCCATCGTGGGCAAGGTGACTTTCGACGAGTACGGCCAGAACATCAATCCGACCACCACCAAGTACGTCGTGCAGGACGGCAAGTGGATCGATTGGGAAGACAGCGAATACAAGACCGGCAAGCGCAAGCTCAAGGGCCGCTGATTCCTGTCCGCCTCAATGATCTGCCTTGCCCGGATGCCAGGCCCCATGCGGACCGGCAACGGCGAGGCCATACCGGTCAACGCAATGGATATCGGATTCATAGGCCAGCACGTCTGGAACGGGGTGATGCTGGGCGTCATCTATGCGATGGTCGCCGTGGGATTCACGCTGTTCTTCGGCGTGCTCGACGTGATCAAGTTCTCGCACGGCGACGTGCTCACCCTGGGCGGGTTCGTCGGGCTGGCCACCTATCTGGGCCTGCAGCGCGCAGGCGTCGTCTCACCATTGATCCAGCTGACGGCGGTGTTGGCCGCATCGATCGGCAGCATGGCTCTGCTCGGGGCGCTGATCGCGCGCTATCTGGTGCTGCCAATGCGCAACGCGCCTGCGTTCATCACGCTGCTGATCACGCTGATGATCGGCACCGTCATCCGTGAGTCGATCCGCCTCTTCTATCCGAACGGATCGAACCCCCAGCCGTTTCCACAACTGCTGCCCACCCACAGCTCGCACCTTGGCAGCTTCACCCTGCGCACCGATACGCTGATCCTGGTGGCCGCGGGCGTGACCGTGATCTGGCTGGTGCACATGCTCGTGAACCATACGCGGCTGGGGCTGGCCATTCGTGCGGTGGCGCAGGACAGCGAAACGGCGCGAATCATGGGCATCAACTTCCGCTGGGTGGTGCTGGCCACCTTCGGGCTGGGCTCGGGCCTGGCGGCGCTGGCCGGCCTGATGAACGGCATGTTCTACAGCGAAGTCTATTTCGGCAATGGCCTGATGCTGGCTGTGATCGGATTCAGTGCTGCGGTGATCGGCGGGCTGGGCAACATCTATGGCGCCATTCTCGGTGGATTTCTGTTCGCGGCCATCCAGATCGCCACGGTCGTCGTGCTGCCGCTCCCGAGCGCCTACAAGGAAGTGATCGCATTCGGCATGGTCATCGTCTTGCTTGCGTTCAAGCCCACCGGGCTGATCGGCGAAAAGTCCTCCGAAAGAGTATGACGACCATGGCCCAGAAGAATGCAACGAGCCTGTTGGCGGCCATCGTCGGCATCGCGCTCCTGACCGGGTTTTCCATCTATGCGCTGCACGCGGAGAACGAAGTCAGCATGCTGATCCTGCTGGCGGCGGGTCTTGGTGGCGCATTCGTCGCGCACAAGAGCGGCTTCGCCGCCCGCGCCACGCAGGGCCTGCAAACTCACCGCCAGGCCGGCAACCTGTGCATCGTGTTCGCCTTCGCGGTCGTGGTGCTGGTGTTCCGCAACGATCACTTCGCCTTGCTGCAGCTGGCCACGCTGTTGCTGTACAGCGCGGTCTGCATCGGCTTGAACCTGCAGATCGGGTATTGCGGCGTGATGAACTTCGCCGGGGCTGCCTTCTTCGGCGTCGGCGCCTACACCGCCGCGGTTCTGGCCACGCACACGCAGGTGCCTCATCCTTTGGTGTTGCTGGCCGGCGGACTGGCGGCGGCGCTGATCGGCTCAGTGCTGCTGTTGCCGGTGCTGCGCACGCGCGGCCACTACGCGGCGCTCGTCACCATTGCCTTCGGAACGATGTTCCGATCTTTCCTTGAAGTGAACGACACCTTGGGCGGCCCGCAAGGGCTGACCGTGCCGGGCCTGCAGATCCTGGGCTGGAAGCTCAGCGACGGGCCGGAGTTGTTCGGCGTGTCGTTTTCGTTCTACGTCAACTATGTGATCTTGGCATTCGCGCTGGTCACGGCCATGTTCATCCTGACGAAGCGCATCAAACGCTCCTGGATAGGCCTGAGCCTGGACGCCGTGCGCATCGACGAAACCGCGGCATCCACGTTCGGCATCCACATCGTGCGCTGGAAGATCACCGCTTTCGTCATCGGCAACCTGTTCGCCGGCATCGCCGGAGCGTTCTTCGCCATGATGACCGGCTTCGTTGCGCCCACGAACTTCACGCTCGCCGACTCGCTCATCTTGCTGTCCATCGTCGTGCTCGGCGGCATCGGCAACCTGTGGGGCATCCTGCCCGCGGCCGCCATCGTGCTGCTGCTTCCCGAGAAGCTGCAGGCTATTCAGGAATACCGCTTTCTGCTGTACGCCGTCGCTGTCATTCTTATCCTGCTTTTCCGTCCGCAAGGCATCTTCCCGCGCCGACTGCGTGCGTTCATCCCGGGCTGGGGGAACGCCAGATGAGCAGCACATTGCTCGAGTGCCGCGGCCTGACCATGAAGTTCGGCGGGCTCGTCGCGCTCAACGAGCTCGACCTCGACATCCGGGCGGGAGAAGTCCTGGGCCTGCTCGGACCGAATGGTTCGGGCAAGACCACCTTCTTCAACGTCGTGACCGGCATCTACGCCGCCAGCGCCGGTGCCATCCGGTATGAGGGCAGCGACATCAGCAAGCTGAGCCCGCAACAGATCAACCGCTGCGGCATCACCCGTACGTTCCAGCGCTCGCGCCTGTGCCTGGAGTTGTCGGTGTTCGACAACATCATGATCGGCGACCACCAGCGCTTGAACAACGGCCTGTGGTTCAACCTCATGCAGCGCGCTCGGCTTGAAACGCAGATCCGCGAAGCAGTCGATCGGGCGCGTGAACTGGCCGCCACGTTCAGCCGGACGCTGAGCGAAAAACTGTTCGAGCCAGCCGGCTCGGTCACGATGATCGACCGGCGCCGCATCGAGATCTGCCGCGCACTGATCAGCCAGCCCAAGCTGCTGCTGTTGGACGAGCCCTCTGCCGGCATGACGCATGAGGAAACGCGCGAACTGATGGACGACATCCTGTTGGTGCGCAAGCGGATCCCCGGGCTGACCGTGGTGATCATCGAGCATGAAATGAACGTCATCGAACGCATCACCAATCGCTGCGTCGTGCTGAACTACGGCCGCAGGCTGTGCGAAGGCACATACCGAGAGATCGCCTCGAACGCTGACGTGCAGCAGGCCTATCTGGGCCAATCGTGATGAGCAGACTTCCTGAATTGCGCCTGCAGAATGTGTACGCCGCGTACGACAAGGCGGACGTGTTGATCGACGTCTCCATCCGTGTGCCGCCGGGAAAGATCACCTGCATCCTGGGTTCTAACGGCTCGGGCAAGACCACGCTGATCCGCACCATCCTGTCGCTCACCAAACCGCGTGCCGGCAAGGTGCGCCTGGGCGACCGCGACATCACCGGCCTGCCCACCCATCTGGTCAGCGAGGCAGGCATTGCGTGCATTCCCGAGGGGCGCAAGGTCTTTCCCAAGATGACGGTGCTGGAGAACCTGCACGTCGGCGCTTACCAGGAAAAGAGCAAGGCCGTGATCCGCCGGAGGCTGGCGCAGGTCTACGAAATCTTTCCCCGGCTCAAGGAACGAACCGATCAGCTGGGCGGCACCATGTCAGGCGGCGAGCAGGCGATGCTCTCCATCGGCCGCGGGCTGATGGCCGCACCGCAGCTGATGCTGATCGATGAGCCCTCGCTCGGTCTGTCGCCCCTGTTCGTTAAGGAAACCTTCAGCGTCATCCAGCGCATCAACGAACTGGGCGTCACGGTGCTGCTGGTCGAGCAGAACGTGCACCAGACGCTGGCTGTGGCTCATTGCGGCTACGTGCTGATGCAAGGCAAGGTCGTGGCGCACGGCGACACCGAGCAGCTGCGCACGAACCCCGAGGTGCAGCAGGCATATTTTGGATAGCCCATCAAGCCGGGCAGCGCCGCACGCCGTACGCCGCGCCCCGCGGCACCAAGGGAAAGCCCGCCCGAGCCCGTGTCGCGCAACGTCTGCAAAGTGACGCATTTCGCACGGCACCGATGGTGCCTCGCAGCGACGATTCTCCCCACATCGAAGCCTGCAAATGCAGCTTTGGCCATGCCGCAACCCGGACGATTCTGTACGCAAGCGGATGACGCACCCCGGACCAACTTCCCACCGCCACGTCACTTTTCTTTCATACATCTAACCACACCGAGGAGCCTCCCATGACCAATCGCCCCGCGCTGCGCGCCCTGTTGACCCTTCCCTTCCTGACATTGACCGCGGCGCCCGTGCTCGCGCAATCGAATGTGTCCCTGTCGGGCTTCCTGGACGTCGGTGTCTTTCGTGGCTTCGACAAAGTCAAGAACGTCGGCACCATCCAGCGCAGCAACCTCGCCTTCAGCGGCAGCGAAGATCTCGGCGACGGCTTGGCGGCCACTTTCAAGCTCAGCACCCGCTTCGACCTGGATACAGGGGCGACCGAGGGCGCAGGGGCGAAGCCGTTCTGGCAAGGCGAATCCACCGTCGGCCTGAAGGGTGCGTTCGGCGCCGTACGTTTCGGTCGGGCACTGGATGTCGTCTCTGCCAACGACTGGGCCTACGACCCCTGGTACAACTTCAATCGCGTCGCCTCGCCGGCATGGCAGTTCTGGCACTACAACTACGCCAGCGACCGCACCAGCAACAATGGCAGCGCTGAATACGGGCGCCTGGCCAACGGCGTGTTCTACGACTCGCCGAGCTTCGGTGGGTTTGCGGCGCATCTCAGCGGCGCCTTCGAGAACAGCAACACCGCACCGGGATCGGGCACCGGCAACAACTTCGGCGCGTCACTGAACTACGACCAGGGGCCGGTCTCGGCCATGCTCGCGCATTCCAAGAACAGCAGCGGCGACAAGGTGACCTTCGTCGGCGGCAAATACACCGTCGGCTCGTTTCAGGTCATGGGCGCTTACGACACGAGCACCTTCGTCGCCCCCGTCGAATCGAAGGCCAAGGTGGTCACGCTCGGCGCGGTCTACAGCTTCGGCCTGACTTCGCTCAAGCTCGGCCTCGGCAGGCTCGATCTCGACGGGGCCAAGACCAACTTCGTGGGTCTGGGCGCAGACTATCTGTTGTCCAAGCGCACGACCCTGTACGTGAGCGCAGGCCGCAACGATCCGAAGGGCGGCAGTGCCAGCAGCGCCTACGGCGCCGGCATCAGCCACAGCTTCTAGGTTGGAGCGGGGCGCGATGGAAGAGCGGCTGCCGAGGACCAGCGTGTCAACGACAGCCTGGCCGACTCAAACGGCTTTCCGCTGATCGCGCTGCACCGAGGGCGGCATGTTGCGCACTGGCCGTACAGCCGACCGTGGCGCCACAACGCGAAGCCGCACGGCCGACGCGCGGTGCCGGCGACGCTTCGCAATGCGCGCTGGCTGCGCAGCGGTCCATGAACCGAGTCATCAACAGCCCTCGTTGAAGGGGCTCGGTTCATTGCCATGGTTCGACTCGTGCGCCGAGTTGAACCTTGACGCCGATCCAGACCGGGCCAAGTCGCCCGGAAAGAAGTCGTCGCGACGCTGACGACCCATCAACCCTGGGAAATCCCAGACCCACAGGAGACAGTCATGTCATCGAACCGAGGTGTTGCCTACATCAAGCAAGGTCAGGTGGAAGTCCAGTCGATACCATTTCCGACACTGGAAGATCCGCGTGGCCGACGCATCGATCACGGCGTGATCCTGAAGGTCGTGTCGACGAACATCTGCGGCTCTGACCAACACATGGTCCGCGGCCGCACGACCGCGCCCGCTGGATTGATTCTTGGCCACGAGATCACGGGCGAGGTGCTCGAGCTCGGGCGCGATGTCGAGACCTTGAAAAAGGGAGACCTCGTTTCGGTTCCCTTCAACGTCGCCTGTGGCCGCTGCCGCACCTGCAAGGAGCAACACACCGGCGTTTGCCTGACGGTCAATCCAGCGCGTGCCGGCGGCGCGTACGGTTATGTCGACATGGGCGGATGGGTCGGCGGCCAGGCCGAATACGTGATGGTCCCGTATGCCGACTTCAATCTGCTGAAGTTCCCCGACAAGGCCCAGGCGATGGAGAAAATTCGCGATCTGACCTGCCTGTCGGACATTCTGCCCACCGGCTATCACGGCGCGGTGACGGCGGGGGTCGGGCCCGGCAGCAGCGTGTACGTCGCAGGTGCCGGACCAGTGGGTCTTGCTGCTGCGGCGTCAGCCAGGTTGCTCGGCGCAGCCGTCGTCATCATCGGCGATGTGAACCCTGCCCGACTGGAGCACCCACGACGACTGGGCTATCAAACGGTCGACCTCTCTCTGGATGCAAGCCTGTCCGAGCAGATCGAACAGATCCTTGGCGACCCCGAAGTGGATTGCGCGATCGACGCGGTCGGGTTCGAGGCGCGTGGACACGGGCATGAAGGCGCCCAGCATGAAACCCCTGCCGCCGTCCTGAACTCGTTGATGGAGGTGACGCGCGCGGCAGGCAGGATCGGTATTCCGGGGCTGTATGTGACCGAGGATCCGGGTGCCGTCGATGCGGCCGCCAAACGCGGCGCCTTGAGCATCCGTCTGGGTCTCGGCTGGGCGAAGTCGCACAGCTTCTTCACGGGCCAGACCCCGGTGATGAAATACAACCGGGCGCTCATGCAGGCGATCTTGTGGGATCGGATCAACATCGCCGAAACCGTCGGCGTCGAAGTCATTGCGCTGGACCAGGCGCCCAGAGGCTACGCCGAGTTCGATGCGGGCGCGCCGAAGAAATTCGTCATGGACCCGCACGGCATGTTCATGAAAGCAGCCTGAGCACTTCGCTCGAACGTACCCGGACCAAGCGCTGCCGGCACGGTCCGGGCGACGCCACCTGCGGGTCGATCCACGAGGCGCCATGTCGCAAGGCGCATCGGTCATGTCGCATTTGGCCCTGCGTTCAAACGGTCGGACGACGAAGATTCGTCCCAGACCGCAATCACAAAGGACAACACCATGTTCAGCTACAGCCAACAGACCCTCAAAGCCGTTGACCCCGACCTCTGGGCTGTGATCCAGCAAGAGCACCAACGCCAGGAACAGCACATCGAATTGATCGCCAGCGAGAACTACACCTCGCCGGCGGTGATGGCCGCGCAGGGCTCGCAGCTGACGAACAAGTACGCCGAGGGTTACCCCGGGCGCCGCTACTACGGCGGCTGCGAGTACGTCGACCTGGCCGAGCAACTGGCGCTGGATCGCGTGAAGCAACTGTTCGGTGCCGACCAGCACGGCTGGGCCGCGAACGTGCAGCCGCACTCGGGCGCGCAGGCCAACGAAGCGGTGTTCATGGCCTTCATGAAGCCGGGCGACACCTTCATGGGCATGAACCTGGCCGAGGGCGGGCACCTCTCGCACGGCATGGCGCTGAACATGAGCGGCAAGTGGTTCAACGTGGTCCCTTATGGCCTGAACGCCCAGGAGGAGATCGACTACGACGCGATGGAGCGCAAGGCGCACGAGAGCAAGCCGAAGATCATCATCGCAGGCGCCTCGGCCTACGCGCTGCGCATCGACTTCGAGCGCTTCGCCAAAGTCGCGAAGGACGTCGGCGCACTGCTGATGGTGGACATGGCGCACTACGCCGGCCTGATCGCGGCGGGCGAGTACCCGAACCCGATCCCGCACGCCGACATCGTCACCAGCACCACGCACAAGAGCCTGCGCGGCCCGCGCGGCGGCATCATCCTGATGAAGCCCGAGCACGAGAAGGCGATCAACAGCGCCATCTTCCCGGGCCTGCAGGGCGGCCCGCTGATGCACGTGATCGCGGCCAAGGCGGTGGCCTTCAAGGAAGCGCTGGCGCCCGAGTTCAAGGCCTACCAGCAGCAGGTGGTGAAGAACGCCGCGGCACTGGCCGACACGCTGGTGCAGCGCGGCCTGCGCATCGTCAGCGGCCGCACCGAGAGCCACGTGATGCTGGTCGACCTGCGCGCCAAGGGCATGACCGGCAAGGCCGCCGAAGCCCTGCTGGGGCGTGCCCACATCACGGTCAACAAGAACGCGATTCCGAACGACCCCGAGAAGCCGATGGTCACGAGCGGCGTGCGCCTGGGCTCACCCGCGATGACCACGCGCGGCTTCAAGGAGGCCGAGGCCCGCCGCGTCGGCGAGCTGATCGCGGACCTGCTCGACAAACCCGACGACGAAGGCAATGTCGCCGCGGTGCGGGCCGAGGTGGCAACCTTGACCCGCGACTTTCCGGTCTACGGCTGAGCCGCGGCTCGCCATCACAGAGCACGACATGGCCGTCAGCAGCTTCGACCTCTTCAAGATTGGCATCGGGCCGAGCAGCTCGCACACCGTCGGGCCGATGCGCGCGGCGCGGCTGTTCACGCAGCGCCTGCAGCACGAAGGCGTGCTGGCGCGCAGCGCGCGCGTGTGCTGCGAACTCTACGGCTCGCTCGGCGCAACCGGCAAGGGCCACGGCAGCGACAAGGCGGTGCTGCTGGG
>Ga0207648_10001287_pt1 | contig 27978 bp, 29 predicted proteins | sample KBSMisM32_FD_184310 | JGI IMG/M metagenome (GOLD analysis project Ga0207648, IMG submission 184310) | Miscanthus rhizosphere microbial communities from Kellogg Biological Station, Michigan, USA - KBS Miscanthus M3-2 (SPAdes) (version 2) | ecosystem: Host-associated > Plants > Roots >... | reverse complement strand
CTCGCGTACCTGGTCACGGCCGACGCGGTGCCCGGCAAACGATCCGCCGGCAGCCTGAGCTGGGGCGGAATCAACAACACGTATTATTGGCTCGATCCGACGCGCGGCATCACCGGCGTGATCCTGATGCAGTTCCTGCCGTTCGCGGACCGCAAGGCGCTCGCCCTCTACGACACGTTCGAGCGCGGCGTGTATCAGCTCGCCGACGCGACGCGGTGAAAGCTGAGCGCGGCCGCTACGTGACCGGTGGGGGGCAATGCCCCTCACCCGTTCTGACCAACTGATGCAAGCGCAAGGTCAGCCCTAACGCCGACCTTCGGCGATCCGGCGCCCGCCCAGCATTCCACTCGCATCAGGGACAAAGGGAGCAACGACAATGAAACCCGCGTGGCTGTTGGCGGGCGGCTTGACCGCGGCGTCGCTTGCGACGAGCGGCTTCGCCCAGCAAATCGACTTCGACAAAGTCCAGATCATCACCGATCAAATGGCGCCGAACCTTTACATGCTGTCGGGCTCGGGCGGTCTCGATCCGTCCCACGACGACGCTGCGGGCGGCAGGATCGGCGTGCTCGCGGGGCCGGACGGCGTCCTGATGGTCGATTCCCAGTACGCGCAGCTCACCGACAAGGTCGCCGCAGCGATCCGACGCATCAGCGCGGCGCCCATTCGCTATCTCGTCAACACCCACATCCATCGCGATCACACGGCCGGGAATGCGAACTTTGCAAGAATGGGTGCCTTGATCCTGGCGCGGGAAGAGCTGCGGGAAGGGATGGTTCGCATATCGAAATCGCCCAATGCCGGCGCAAATCCTTTGAGCGATCCGGCCGGGTTCCCCGTCATTACCTACGGGATGGGCACGCCGTTGAAAATTCGCATGAATGGCGAGGTGGTCGACCTCATCCCGATCAGGGCCGCCCATACCGGCGGCGATACCATCATCAGGTTCGAGAATGCGAACGTGATCATGATCGGCGATTTCTACCGCAACTACGGCTATCCCTACATCGACATCGCCAACGGCGGCTCGCTGAAGGGAATGCTGGAAGGGCTCGACGCGACGATGGAGCTCGCCGGGCCGGACACCAAGCTTGTCCCGGGCCACGGCACGATCATCAAGCGCGGTGACATCGTTCCCTATCGCGACATGATCTTCGCGGTGCGTGGAAAGGTGCAGGAGCTGATCGCGGAGGGAAAGTCAGTGCAGGACGTGCTGGCCGCGAAAGTCACCGCGCCCTTCGACGCGAAGGTTCCCGGCGGCCTTCAGCCGGCTGGTACCGGCACGAGCGCGGACCGGTTCGTCTCCGCCGTATATCGGGAGCTCAAGGGCGGCAGTTGAGGCGACTGACAATGCAGGAGAACGAAGTCGACCGGGAAGTGCGCCCGCGGGAGCTGGCGTCAAAGCTCTTCTTCACGCTCACGGCCGAGGGCTCGCGCTTCGCCCTGTACCGGGGCGTCGACGTCTCGAAGCCCGTCCGGCACGACGGCCTCACGCTCGACGAGGCGGAAGAGATACTCAACACATGGAAGCTGCGCGGCCCGCACGGCGGCTGACGTCGGGCGCGCCAACGACACTCGGCGGGACCCCGCTATTCCAATGGCGCGCACGATCTCCGGCCGGGATGCGTTGCTCGTGACCTTGCCGTGCCCCCCTCCCCGTACGAGGGAGGGAAGCGCAGCGAGCGCGCGGTCACAACGCTGCAAGCGAACCGCGCCGACGCCCGGTCGTCGTTACGACGACGTATGGGCGTGATGGTGATGGTGATGCTGACGGTTCGATGTCTTGGACCGGGTCGTGGTGGTCGGTGCCGCTGTCGGCGCCTGCGGGGCCTCGTAGCCGTAGCCTTGCGTGGGCGGCGGATCGAACACCATGCCGTTGAATTCCACCGGCTTCTGCGCATGCGCCTGAAGCGGCGCGGCGATCATGCCGAGGGTGAAGGTCAGGATCGCAAGATGTTTCATCGCATTCCTCCGATTTTACTGCACGCGGACTGATGCGTAACAACCGTAAATTTCCTGACCCGGCGCAAGGAACGTTTCCGTAAAATCGGGCCCCCAATCCGTCAAATGCAGGTGATGTTCCGCGCCGCCGCCCGAGGACATGAGCGCTCGAAACTGCTAGCCTTGGCCGCTTAATCCGATGCAAAAAAAGGGAGGATACGCATGAAAAAGCTCATCACTGGTTTTGCCGCGATGGCGTTCACGGTGGTGGCCACGGTTGCGCTCGCGCAGACGCCGGCGCCGCCCGCAAGCGACCCGATCAAGCGCACGCCGCTGCAGAAGACCGAATATCCCGAAGGACATTTCACCTACGTCATGATGGTCGAGATCGCGCCGAACGCGACCATCGGCCGTCACACTCATCCGGGCATCGAGAGCAGCTACGTCCTCGACGGCAATCTCGATCTCGTGATCGAAGGCAAGCCGTCGCAGGCGTTCAAGGCCGGCGACAGCTTCACGGTGCCGAACAACGCCGTGCACGGCGGCAAAGTCGGCGACAAGGGGCTCAAGCTCATTGGCGTCTATGTGGTCGACAAGACCAAACCGCTCGCCACGCCAGCACCGGCAAGTCAGTAGCGCGCAAGTCATTAGCGCGCGACCGAAAGCAAGTCCGGGCGTCGCCCGTTGCGGGCGGCGGCTCCCGGATCGTCACGACGTCGCGATCGTGCATTCGGTTGCTACTGGACGCGATGGCTTTGGCGCTCTGTTGCGAACTCCACGGTGAGCGCGTGGCGCGCAGACCGGGGAATGAAAACAGAGATCTCGCCCGTCCATTCATCCTTCGACCATGCCGCCTGGGTGCCGCCGGATTCGGCGCCATCCGGCGGAATCTCCTTGCCGTCGAGACGGACGACGTTCACCGCACCCTCGATGCCATGGAACTGGAGGCGATAACCGCGCCGGGTGACGCTCTGGAAGGCGCCGTCACCGCTTTCGGAGCTCACCACGAACCGGGCCGCCGTGCTGGTCTGGCTGAAGCGGAGATGGGTGCGTTGGAACTCGCCGCTCTGATACGCAATGCTGAGCCCGTCGTCTTCATACAGCGAAAATTCGCTGGTCCTGGTGTTGCCGGCGAGGTCGGCCGGAGCAAAGCCATAGACGTGCACGGACAACAGATCGAGTGGCTTTTCCCCGGTATACTGCATCGCTGGTCCGAACGGGATCACAGCGCCCGCGCGCACGTAGGCCGGAACGCGATTGAGCGGGACCGCCGCGCGCTCGATTTTTCCGCCGCCCTGAACCGGCGACTGCTCGTCGAACAGGTCGTACCACGTGCCCTTGGGCAGGTAGAGCTTGCGGTCCCCCTCGTCGTTGAACAGCGGCGCAACCAGGATGTTGTCGCCCACGAAAAACTGATCGTCGATGCGAAAGCCGGCCGCATCCTTCGGTTCCTGCAATTGCACGGGGCGCAAGACCGGCATGCCGGTTCGGTGCGCCTGCTCGTGCAGCGAATAGAGATAGGGAATGAGGCGGTAGCGCAGATTCAGGAACGAACGTGCTGCGCCCTCGACCGCCTCGCCGTGGGAATAAGGCTCATGGTCGCCCTTACCGTGCGACCACATGAAAGGGTAGAACGTCGCCGCGGCGAACCAGCGCGCATACAGCGGGTCGCTTGACTTCCCGTCCCAGCCGCCGATGTCCTGTCCGACATTGGAAAAGCCGGAAAGCGTCAAGTTCAACATGGCGCGGGTATGCGCGCGGAAATTGGCATAGGTCGGAACCGAATCTCCGGTCGTGGTCCAACCCAGCCGCTGACTTCCCGCAAATCCCGGCCGCACCATTCCGGTACTGCGCCCACCGACGCGGTCGAGGACGCCCTCGACCACCGCGGTAGGATAAACCAGCCCAAACAGGTTTCGCGTCTGCGCCACCGACATGCCGTTGCTGGGCCAGAATTTCTGATCCGCGTTTCGGACGTGATCCATCTCGCCGAAGTCGACCATGCCGAGGATTGCGCCATTAGTGAGCGCATCGTTCCATTTGACTGTAAAGACATGATCCACGGCACGGGGCGAAAAATAGTCGAGATACGCCACGGAGCTTTTGTCTTCCTCGTCCTCGACGTTGGTATCCCGGCCGATCGCCGGCCGATTGTTGCGATCGACCATGAGGAAGCCGCGCGCGGCAAGGTCGTTAAGCAAAGCTGAGTCGTCGTTGCCGCGCCAGGTTCCGAACATCGGCATTCCGAAGCCGACCGTCAGCCTGCCCCGGTAACGCTCCCACAGCGTGTCAATAAAGGTCTTGCTCGTCGCCTCCTGGTCGAACGCGTCGTAGTAGATGACGTCGAACGGCAGCTTGCGCGCCCGCATCTGCTGTCCGACATCCAGGCCTTCGCGGCCACGATAGGTGGCCTTGCCCTGATGGTAACCGAACGCCCAGAGCGGCAGCATGGCCGGACGTCCGGTCAGCTCGGTAAACTGAGAAAGTATCTCGCTCATGGCGCCGACGAACAAATAGAAGTCCATCTCTCCGCCGCTGGCCTTGAGCTGCAACCGGCTCTTGACCGACGCACCTACATCGAACGTCGAAGGCCGGTAGTTGTGGAAGAACAGGCCGTAGCCGGCGCTGCTCATGTAGAAGGGCACGCTCTTGTAGCTTTGATTTGACTCGCTCGCGAACGCGTCGCGATTGACGATGTCGATCTTCTGCCCGCGCTGATCCATAGCCGCGCGCTTGTCACCAAAGCCGTAGATGCGTTCGGAATTCTGCAGCCCGATGCGGGCGACCCGTTCGCCGACATCAATCTCCCAGCTGTCGATCAGGACCTTGTCAGACGTCCGCAGCTCCAGCGAAAGCACCTCGTCCTCCAGGGAGAGGTTCAGGATGGCCGCGGACGTGCTGAACGCGACTTTGTCCCGCTGCGCGTCGACACCCACATCAACAGGCGGGTAGGACGACTCCGATTTGGTGGTCACATATTCCGGAAGACTCGAGGTCTCCGGTTCCAGGGCGAGGATGCGCACGCGGACTGTTGTCGCCGACAGGAATGTTACCAGCGCTTCCGCCGACTCGGGGCGAGTGATCCTGAAGGAGCGAGCGTCCTCGCGCCTGACTGATAGGCGATCCGTGTCGTCGCTCCCCTGAGCGAAGGCGGGCGCCGCCAGTGGGACGGAGAGCAGGATGCTTGCGGCGACCGCGAGGCAGCCGCAGATGCGCAATGGCAGGTTCGAATGTCTCAACGACAAACTCCCCGTGATTGGCGCGCAGGTCCAGACGGCCCGATCCAGATCGGTGCCCCGAAACCCCGCGAAGCCCCCGGCGGACAGGAGCCTCGGAGGTCGTACGTGAGCGTGGCGGAATGCGGATATTTTCGTGCACAATGAAAGGTCATTTTGGCGCAGCGCCCTGGGGGTACCAGGGGTGCGCGATGGCGCCGGCGATATCAGGCCTAGCTAGGCGCTGTCCCCCTGGGATGTGCGAACCGTGCGCTACTCCACCGGCTTGACGTTCGCGCCCTTGACGATCTTGCCGAGGTAAGCGAGCTGCTCACGCCAGAAGCGATCGAGCTCCTGCGGGCTCGACCCAATGCCGACGATGCCGACGTCGCCATAGCGACGAACCACCTCGGGGCTCTGCATCGCTTTCCTGGTTTCCGCAGCGATCCGTTCCACGATGTCCGTCGGAGTGTTCGCCGGGGCGAAGATCGCGGTCCAGAACGGGATCGCGTAGCCCGGCAGCGTGTCGGCGACCGGCGGTACCGTGGGAAGCACTGGCGAACGCTCGGCCGTGGTGATGGCGAGCGCGCGCACCTTGCCGCCTTGAATGTTGCCGAGCTGGGTCGGCGGACCGTCGAACATGATCGCGACGCGCCCGGCGAAGAGGTCGGCCATGATCGCCGAATTGCCCCGGTAAGGCACATGCACCATGTCGACGCCGGCCATCGACTTGAACAGCTCGCCGGCAAGGTGGGGCATCGTGCCCACGCCCGAGGAGCCGTAGCTGTACTTGCCGGGATTGGCCTTCAGCAGCGCGATGAGCTCGCCCAGATCCTTTGCCGGCAGCTCCGGGTTGGTGACCAGTACCAGCGGAAAGCTGCCGGCAAGCGTGACCGGGATGAGGTCCTTGATCGGATCGTACGGCAGGTTCTTGTAGACGAGGGCGTTGACCACGGCCGAGGACACCGACTGGAAGATCAGCGTGTAGCCGTCGGGCCGCGCCCGGGCGACCGCGTTGGCGGCGATGGTGCCGCCGGCGCCGCCCTGGTTCTCCACCACCACCTGCTGGCCGAGCTGGTCGCTGAGATGCTGGGCGGTAAGGCGCGCCATCATGTCGACGCCGCCCCCCGCCGTCAGCGGAACGATGAGTTTGACCGGCCGGTTCGGCCAGGCTTCCTGCGCCGAAAGCGACCCGCTCGCCGCGGCGATCAGCGCGAGCGCGCCGAAACAGCGCGACAGGAAACAGCGCGCCAACAGCGAGCGCGGTCGGTAATTCGTTTGCATCGTCTTCCTCCCGGGCGGCGCGGCCGATTTGTCGGACCACCGTCATGCGCCGCAATTTGTTGTGACCGAAGCCTGCGCGAAGTGCTTGCCCGGCGTGCGTGCGCTTGCAACGATTGTAGCGGGCAAGCGGCCATAGTCCACCAAGGCCGCCCGCATCGATCGATCGAACTGGAGGGAAACATGTCCACGCTGAAAACCAAGATCGTGCTGTCACGGCTCGACGGCACCGACTGGACGCGCAAGGGACTGCGGCCGTTTCTGGAATATCGCGATCTCGGGCTCGCGGAAGCGACCGACGGCCGCATCGGCGGGACCATCGGCCGCGCCATCAAGAAGTTCGAGCCGGGCGGCGGCGCCCCGCGCCACACGCACAACACCAGCTTTCATCTGATCTTCGTGATGCGCGGCTGGTTTCGCACCGAATTCGAGGGGCTCGGCGAGGTGGTGGTGCGCCAAGGCGACTGCATCGCCTATCAGGGCGAGATCCCGCAGGCGCACATCGAGTATTCCGACGATTTCGAGGTCATGCAGATCGCGAGCCCCGCGGACTATCGCACCGACAACATCGCGCCCTGACGTCGGGCGCGCCATGATCACGCTTTTACGATTTCGGCAACGCGGGGTGTTGTCAGAAATCACGCGCGGCGGGGCTATCTGGGCGTGCTCGAGGTGTGGACCGACGACCGGCCGCATATCCGGAGCCGGTGGGCGCGGGCGCGAAGCAGGCCCACGGGCCCAAAATCCGCCACGATGTGGCGGCGCTGCTGGCAGGATCGCGGCGCGACGCGACGCCGTCGGCGCAAGGATCGAGGGAAGGCCGTCATTGCGTCCACGCGGGGCGTCGGTCGGTTTCCCGACGGTCCGGCCAGGTCCGGCCGACCGCACGACCGGTACGCGCTGCGGATACACCGGTTTTCGCGCTTTCGGTCCGCTCGGCATCCCTGATAGACTCCCTCCTTGCCGGAATCACGCAGTCGAGCGGATTGCTCATGCTGAATGTCTTCAAAGCTGCGATGGTGAGCGCGGTATGCCTCGCGAGCCTGGTGCATCCGTCTCCGCTGGCCGCGGAGCCGGAAGCGGACCAGGGTTCCGAGGGCACCGTCACCATCCTTAACCTCGACAGCGCCGCACACACTGCCGGCGTGGCGATCGACGGCCCGATCAGCAAGAACGCGGCGGCCCACGCCCTGCAGCTGATCCGGTTCCTGCGGCCCGACAACGACGAACTGACGGTCTATCTCAACTCGTCTGGCGGCGATGTGTCAGCGGCCATCGAACTCGGAGAGGAAGTCAGGAAGCTGTCGGTGCTGACAGCGATCGACGATCACGGGGAGTGCCTGGGCGCTTGTGTCCTGGTTCTGGCGGCAGGCGTGCGGCGGTCCCCCGTGGCAGACAAAGTGGGGATCTATCGCCTGGCGGATCCAAAGGAGCCGGCGCGTGACCGCGCCGGTCAGAAGAATGCCCCCGCGGCGAAGAAGGTTTCAGTCTATCTCGCGCGCATGGGCATGCCGGACCGGCTATACAAGGAAATGATGCAGCGCTCGCCGGACAAGATGCTTGTCCTCGATGCCGGGCGACTCAAGACGCTTGGACTGGAAGGCATCGACCCGGCCTATGAGAAATGGCTGCGCGAAAACGCCAATACCGAGCGGCCGCAACAGTAACGGGTCCGCGTTTCCGGTTCACGGACACATTGAAGCCAGGATAATGGATGTGCGGCTCAAGCCCGCGCATGAGGGATAGAGGACGTTTCACCGCGCGTTGGCAGCGCCGGTGACGGGATGGCCGATGCCCAAGGGCGTGGCATCGATCAGCACAAAGGCCACGCGGGCGCGCTTGGTGCTGCGGTTGGCCCGGGCATGGTTGGTGCCGCGCTGGACCATGACGTCGCCGGCTTTCAACTTCACCGTGGAATCGTCCATGTCCATCTCAATCTCTCCCTCGAGCACGATCACGTAGTCGACCGTCTCGGTGCGGTGCATTCTGGGCTCATTGCCGGGCGGGAAATCGATGACGGCGAACCGCGTTCCGTTCGCCGGCGGCGCGGTCCCGATGATGCGGGCGCCCAGATCCTCGACCTCCTCGCCGATCGAGATGTCGGCCGGCGTCCAGTCTGTCGACCAGATCAGGGTCGAAACGGCTGCGGGACTCGGACGTTTCGCATTGGTTGCCTGCCCCTCCATGAGGACCTTGGCGACGTTGTCGGCACTGTGCCCAGTCACGAAGCGACGAATAGGCGGATATTGTTCAGTCACGTTTGCTGCCTCTCCATTCCGTGCCGCGATCGCCCGGCTTCAATGTTACCTGCCGCACCTTTTCCTCGCACGCAGGGGCACCGCCGCAAGCAGGCCGACAACCGCGGCGAACAGCGCAGCCTGCTCGTTGACCCGGCATCGTCCCTCACCTGTCAATTCGTTACGTTCACCCGTTCGTTCGCGGTCGCGCTGAAAAATAGACGACCGCGAGAACGCCGCCAACCCTGGTGCCCGCGCCGACACGACGAGGTCATGCCGAGCACACCGCCGCGCGGGTCAATTCATCGGGTCTGTGGGTTTCCTCACGAACGCGTGGTGGCACGGGTGGCATGCTGCGGCTGCAAGCGGCCGATTTTCGATCGGCCCGCTGATGCAGCTTGCCGAGCGGGACTTGTCGCGTGGGGGGCATCCTGCTCGACGACCGCCACTCCCACGGAGATGCGCCATGACATCGTCCTTCGTAACAAAGCTTGCGGTGACACTCGCGCTTGCGCTGACCACGGCGGCGACCGTCTCGTTTGCGCAAAGCCGGCCGCAATCCTGCATCCCGCACTACGACGCGTCGGGGGCGCAAGAGGCGCCCTATTGCTGAATTCGCCGCGGCCCCCCCAACCTCGGGCTGGATTGCAAGAGAGCCCGGTCACGCCGGGCTCTCTTGTTTGTGATCCGGACGAACAGAAGTCCGGTCGTTGTGTGATGTGGTTAACAGAAGGTTTCCAGCCCCCAGCCTAGTCATAGGCCATCAAAGAGGGAGGCTGCGTATGCGCAACGATCTCGCCGGGCCGAACCACGACATTTCGGCTGACTGGACGCCGCGGAAGGGCCCGGATACCGCGGATGAGGCGCTGATAGCCAAAATCGCGGCCGGCAACCGGCTCGCGATGCAGGCCTTGTTCGCGCGGCACCACACCCGCGTATACCGTTTCGTCCTGCGGATGGTGGGAGACGTTGCGGCGGCGGAGGATCTCACCAGCGACGTGTTTCTCAGCGTGTGGCAACAAGCTCACCGGTTCGAGGCCCGCTCGGCGGTTACGACCTGGCTGTTGGCAATTGCCCGTTACAAGGCGCTGGCCGAGCTCCGCCGTCGCCCGCAAGCCGCGACATCCGACGAGGATCGCCGGGACGTTAGCGATACGGCCGACACGCCGGAAATCGCCTTCGAGATCAAGCACCGTGGAGAAATTCTGCGCAAATGCCTGGCGCGGCTCTCGCGGGAGCATCGGGAGGTGATCGATCTCGTCTACTATCACGAGAAATCAGTGCAGGAAGTTGCCGAGATCACCGGAATCCGCGGCAACACCGTCAAAACCCGCATGTTCTACGCACGCAAACAATTGTCCAAGCTGCTCGAAGCCGAAGGCGTTATGGGGGCATTGTCGTAGCTCCCCGCACCCGGCGGGACCCGGTTTTGTTGCTAACTCCAAGGGTCAACAATCCCAGCTTTATACGCGTCGTTGCTGTGAATTCGGAATTTATCCCTCTGTGAAGCAGTTCACATATGCCGCCGAAAAACTCGTGCGAGGCTACCAAACAGCCTTCACGGTCGGTGGGGACCATGTCCGACCCAAACGACGCACAAGTCTGCGATTTTTGCAAACACGGCCATGTCGCCAAACGTAACCAGCAGGTCACGTTTCGCCAGTGGACCGACAAGGGCTACGTGTTCTGCCGAGCGACGATCCCGATAGGCGTATGCGACCGTTGCGGGTCAAGGCACTGGAGCGAAGACGCCGAAACAATCATCGAGGACGCGGTCCGGCAAGAATATCAAAAGCTGCCCTAGGGACTGCTCGCTGCTCCCCATTCAACCGCCGTCATCCCGCGGGGCTCTGAGCCACGGCATCACCTGAGCTGGCAAGCAACGAGTTCACGCCCCGAAGACTTCGCCGCTCACGATGGATCGAAGTCCGAGCCCTCGTCAGCAATCGCGGCGAGTTTGTCCGGCAACACCACGCTGACGCCGCCGCGTTCGAGCCGAACCCATCCGCGCTTGACCCATGCCCGCAGTTGTTTGTTGGTGCTTTCCCGGGACCTGCCGATCATCTGGCTGATCTCGCGTTGGGTAATGGCTACTTTGCGCCCGGGTGTTGGGCCACCCTGCTCGGACGATGTCAGCTGCAGCAGCGCCTTTGCCAGCCGCGTCGGCAGGTTCAGGAATGTCACGTCCTGGACCTGCTCGCTCGTCCGGCGCAGCCGCGAACAGAGAATTTCGATGAACTTGATCGTCACATCCGGATGGCTGCTGAGGAACGGCACGAAATCTCGCCGCTCGATGACGATAAGCTCGCAGTCGGACATGGCGGTGGCATCCGCGGTGCGAGGGCGGCCGTCAAGCAGCGCGATCTCACCGAAAATCTCACCTTCGCGAAAGATGTTGAGCACGATGTCCTTGCCCTCGGCCGAGGCAACGCTCACCTTGACGCTTCCGGTCAGCACTCCCATCAACCCGGTGCCCGGATCTCCTTTCGCGAATATCGTGGCGCCGCGCGCCACCTTCCGCGTTTTCATGTACGACCCGAGATGCTCGATCACCGGGCCCGGGAGATCTTGAAACAAGGGATGATTGCGGAGCAGCGACAGCCTGTCTCGCGTTCGCTCCGCCGGCTGCTTGCCCCCTGGCATCGACATGAGAGTTCGCTCCCTCGGCTCCTCAAAGACGAGCAACCCGACGTCCATCCGTCGTCGACCGTACGTACTGCAAGCGCTTGGCCCGACTCGCGTGTCCAGAGGCATGAGTATAGCCCAAGGCTATCGACATGGCGTCGCACTTCTCAGGCCGACCTTGTGGTAGACGCCGCCCCACCACTCAAGTCAAAACCGCGGCCTCCGAACTGAAGCTACAACAAGCGCGGACTCGCGAGGTGTGAAGCGCTTCATACCCGCGTGGTGCTTTGTGGCGCCCGCGCTCGTCGGTACAATGGTGTGGCGGCAACCCCCTTTGATCGAGCGACTGCCACGCCTGGGCGATTATGGTCCGCGCCAGCGACGCTATGTGGGCGAAACCGCGGTCGATGGGCCGCTTGAGCCCGGGACCCCCACCGGCCGCGGGTGGGCACGGAAGTTCTTCCCTTTGTGACCTACCTCACCATCCGTACGAGCCGCCCATGACAGGGTCGCGGACGTGAGCGCGATTCATGCGCAGAGGTGAAGACATGCAAATGCACCAAATCCGCTATTTCCTGGCGCTGTGCGAGGAACGCAATTTTACTCGCGCCGCCAAACGCAGCGGCGTCTCCCAGCCTTCGCTGACCAACGGGATCATCACACTGGAGCGCGAGCTCGGCGGAGCGCTGTTTCAACGCAAGCCGACGATCGCGCTCACCGCGCTCGGCTATGCGATGCAACCCTACCTGGCCCGGATCGCGGAAAACGCTGACCACGCCCAGCGGGCGGCAGAGGCGCTGGCCGACCGACGCGCAGCCAACGGCGAGAGCGTGACACTCCATCAATCGGCAGAGACGTCGCTATGCTCATCGAGCTGATCATGGCGACGCTCATTGTCGCTTTTCTCCTCGTCGCCACGCTCGGCCACGTGCTTCTCGCCGCAGCGATCTACAAGTGCCTGCGTGAGGACTATGTCAACGGCCGTGGCCGAAGGGCAACCGCGCGCAACACGAGCGCTGCGGGCAGCGACGTGGGGCGCGCCGCCGCACCCGGCGGCTTCATTGAAACCGTCTGCGCCACGAAAAGCTGAGACCGGCGCCGACCTGCTTACCAGCTACTACCTTCGCCACCTCGCATCGAACGGCGGCTGGACACATGCCGGTTGAGGCTTGTGCGATGCCGTCGCCACTCCCTACAATCTTTCGACAAGCAGAGAGCGCTCGTTCCCGAGAGCGCCGACGGGAGGACGACAGATGCGGCGCTTCGGCCGGGCGTTGGTGCCTGCCCTCTGCCTCCTCTTCATCGCCGCCAACGCGTGCGCACAGGCTCCCTATCCTTCGAAGCCGATCAGGATTCTCGTGCCCTATGCGCCCGGCGGTCTGACCGACGTCGTCGCCCGGCTCTATTCCGAGCAGTTGCGACACCGCCTGGGCCGCGGCGTTTTCATCGATAACAAGCCCGGCGCCTCCGGAATCATCGCCATCGAGGAGATGGTCCGCGCCAGACCCGACGGCCACACCTTGATGATCGGAAACATCTCCACCAATGGGCTGACGCCGATCCTGCTCGCGAAGAAAATGAAGATCGACTACGAACGCGACGTCCAGATCATCACGCCGCTGGCGGACGTGCCGGTCTTCTTCCTCGCAACCACGACGAATTTCCAGCCCGCCACCTTCGCCGATTTCCTGGTTTTTGCCAGGGAGCATCCGCGCAAGGTGCGATACGGCAGTGCCGGAATCGGCAGCTATCAGCAAATCAACACCGAGATCCTTGCCAAGCGAGCAGGTCTCGACCTCGTGCACATTCCGTTCAAAGGCGGCGGCGCCGAGATCATCCGCGATCTCGCCAACGGCGACATTCATGTGTCATGGTTCAACATCACCAATCCGGTCGGCATGATGAAGGCTGGCCGCGTGCGCGCGCTCGCCATCGCAGCCGAGCGACGGCTGGCGCAGCATCCCGACGTCCCCACCCTCTCGGAGGTCGGCTTTCCCGGCATCCGCGCGTCGCAGTGGGTAGCTGCGTTTGCACCGGCGGGTGTCACGTCCGACATTGTCGAGACGCTGCGTCATGCGTTCGTCCAGGCGATGGCCGTGCCGGAAATGCGGGACGCGTTCGAGCGTGGCGGAATGGTCGTTCCGCCGCAATCCTCGCTCGATGACCCGCGCGGCTGGCTGCGGAACGAAATGACGAACTGGAAACGCGACGTCGAGGACGTCGGCATCGTCGTGGAGGAGTGAGCTTGAGAATTGGAATCCTGCTGGGCGACGACATCGGCCTCGAAGTTGTTCCGGAATGCGTCAAGGTGATGAAGGCGGCCGCCGCGCGCGAGCGCCTGGAGATCGAGTGGCAGCCGTTCCCGATCGGCAAACGCGGGCACGAGGAGCACGGCAACACGCTGCCGGCGGTGACCGAGCAGGGCCTGCGCGAGCTTGACGGCTGGGTGATGGGACCGATCGGGCACGCCGCCTATCCGCGCGGGGATGCCACCTGGGTGATGCCGCCGGTGCGCAAGAAGTTCGACCTGTTCGCAGCGGTGCGGCCGGCGCTGTCCCACGCCACCATCCCGTCGATCCACCGCGACGTCGATATCGTGTTCCTGCGCGAGCTGACCGAGGGGATGCTCTATTCCGAGACGGTGGTCGCCGGGGCGCCCGAGTTCCGGCCCAATGACGACATCACGGTCGCCATGCGCGTGATCACCCGCAAGGGATCGAACCGGGTTGCGCGCGAGGCGTTCGAGATTGCCCGCACCCGCAAGCGCAAAAAGGTCACCGCGGCCCACAAGGAGCCCGTGTACCGGCTGGCCTGCGGCATGTTCGCGGAGGAATGCCGCAAGGTGGCGCGCGAGTACCCGGACGTGGCGTTCGAGGAGATGATGATCGACTCGATCTCCATGAAGCTGGTGACCGCGCCGCAGCAGTTCGACGTCGTCGTGACCACCAACCAGTTCGGCGACATTCTCACCGATATCGGCGCCGGTCTGGTCGGCGGGCTCGGTCTCGCACCGGGGCTCTGCGTGGGCGAGCGGCAGGCGATGGCGCAGGCAACTCATGGCTCGGCGCCCGACATCACCGGGCGCAACATTGCCAACCCCTACGCCATGATCGTCTCAGGCCAGATGCTGCTGGCATGGCTCGGCCGCAAGCGCGGCGAGCCGAAGGCGACCGCGGCAGCCGGGCGCATCCACGCGGCAGTGAACACAGTGATCGCGGCCGGCAAGCACCTGACCCGGGATCTGGGCGGTCAGGCCGGCACCACGGAAATGGGAGACGCGATCGCCGCCGCCGTGCAAGGATAGAGGATCAACGAGCCACGCTGGAATAACCGGCGGGCGCTTCATCGGGAGGAAGTACATGCGCATTGATCTCGCCAGGCGAGCCGCCACGCTCGCGCTCGCCGGCATCTTACCGATGGTAACGCTGGTACAAGCCGTCGGCCAAACATCTACCCCGCCCTCCGCGCAAACCTGGCCGCAGCGTCCCATTCGGATGATCTGTCCATTCCCCGCGGGCGGCGGTACCGATTTCATTGCGCGCCTGGCCGCCAAGCACCTGTCGGACCGGCTCGGCCAGCAGGTCTATGTGGAGAACCGCGGCGGCGCCAACGGAGCAATCGGCCTGCAGGCCCTGATGCAATCCGACCCTGACGGCTACACCATCGGCGCGATCTCCGACGGGCCGATCGTCGCCAACCCCGCACTTTACGAGAAGCTCGCCTATCAGCCGCTGCGCGACTTCATTCCGGTCGCCATGATGATCCGCTACCCTTCGATGCTGATCGCGCATCCTGCGGTCGGCGTCCGCAACGTCGCCGAACTGATCGCGCTCGCCAAGGCCAAGCCTGGCGTGCTGACTTATTCGTCAGGCGGAACCGGCAATTTCAGCCATCTCGGCCTCGAGCTGCTTGCGCTGCAGACCGGCATCAAGCTGCTGCACGTGCCGTATCGCGGCGTCGGTCCCGCCACCATGGCACTGATCGGCGGCGACGTGCAGCTCATGTACAACAATGTCGCGACGGCGTTGGAGCACGTGCGCGGCGGCAAGGCGGTCCCGGTCGCGGTCGGAGAACCGGCCCGGCTCCCGGCGTTGCCCGATATTCCCGCGGTGGCGGAGACCGTGCCGGGCTTCGAAATGTCGGCATGGGTCGCGATCTTCGTGCCGGCCAAGACGCCGAAGGATGTCGTCGCGCGCCTGAGCCAGGAGGTCGCGGCCCTGCTCAAGGATCCGGACGTGGTGAAGATATTCGCCGAGCAGCAGATTCTCGCCTTCTACAAGGATCCCGACGACCTCGCCCGATACATCAAGGTGGAATTGGAGAAATGGGACCGCGTGATCAAGACCGCGGGCATCAAGGGAGACTGACGCGTCGCCGGCATCTCGCTGAACACATGAGCCACTGATATGACAACCGTCGGAAGCGCTACGATCCTGCTGATGAGCTCGCTGATGTCCATATCTGCCGTCGCGCAGACCGCCCCGCCCCCGCCGCTCGACTACGTCGTGGTCGCCGACAGCTTCAGCCTGCCCTCCGGCATGACCTTCGGCGGCACCTCGGGTGTGGCCATCAACTCCAAGGGACACATTTTCGTGCTGCATCGCGGCCCGAATCCGCTCATGGAGTTCGACGCCAATGGCAAATTCCTGCGCGCCTTGGGCGACGGCCTGTTCGACCGGCCGCACGGGCTGCGGATCGACGCACAGGACAATATCTGGACCACCGACGCGCGGTCCCATGTCGTCTACAAGTTCAGCCCCGAGGGACGCATCCTGCTCGTGCTCGGAGTACGCGAGACCGCAGGCGAGATGCATTCCTACGGCCATCTGCGGCTGTTCAACGAGCCCAATGACATGGCGTTCGGGCCGCAGGGCGAGATCTTCGTGGTCCAGGGCCATGGGCGCGGCGAGCCCAAGGTCATCAAGTTCGACAAGGACGGCAACTTCATCAAGGCGTGGGGCAAGAAGGGCACCGGCGCGGGGGAGTTCGACATCGCGCATTCGATCGCGATCGACGCCCAGGGGCTGCTGTACGTGGCTGACCGCAACAACCAGCGCATCCAGGTGTTCGACGCCGACGGCACGTATCTCCGGGAATCCAAGCATCCCGGAACACCGTGCGGCCTGTTCATCGATCGGGACCAGAACCTCTGGCTTGCGCACGGGCACGCCGGACGACTGCTGAAGCTCGACCTCAACGGTACCGTGCTGGGCGTAACCGGTAGCCAGGGCAAAGCGCCGGGCCAGTTCGGCGAGGCGCATTTTCTTGCCGTGAGCACGCAAGGCGACGTCTACGTCGCCGACACCTTGAACTGGCGCGTCCAGAAGTTCGTACGCAAATCTCCCTGATCAGTGCGATCGGCATTCCAGATTCCCGGAGGCGCGTGGATGTACAATCTTCAACTGAGCCCTGAGCAGTTGGAAATCCGCGACACGGTGCGCGATTTCGTCACCCGGGACGTCAAGCCGCACGCGCTGCGGCCGCAGCGTCTCGAGGCGCGGACCCGGCCTCTGCTCATCGACGTGCTCGACAAGGCCTCGCAGCTCGGGCTGCGCACGCTTGCGCTGTCCGAGGATGCCGGCGGCGCCGGCGCCGACACGCTCACCTCCTCCATCGTGACCGAGGAACTGGCGCTGGGCGATCCCGACGTCGCCGCCGTACTGGCGCGGACCTCGATGCTTGCACACCTGCTGTTCGACCGGCTGATGACGCTGGAGCAACGTGCGCGGTTCCTGCCGCCGTTTGTGGCCGACGACCGCTATCAGCTCGCGCTGGCGGATCTCGAGCCGGATTGGGATGCCGTGCTTGGTATCAGATATCATCGCCCGGAAATGAGCGAAGCCGGCGTGAAGACCACCGCTGTGCGCGCAGGCGATGTCTGGGTCATCAACGGTGTCAAGGACCGGGTCGCCAACGCGCCACTGGCCAAGCTGTTCGCGGTCGAGGTGAGCGGTGCGAGCGGCGTGAGCACGCTCTTGGTTCCTTCCGATGCACCCGGCCTGAGTGTCAGCGAAAGCGACCCCAGTAGCCATTTCTACCATGGCGCGTGCGGCACTCTCACGTTCAGGGACTGTCGAGTGCCATTGGAAAATCTCATCGGTGCCGAAGGTGAAAGCCCGCTCGACGGCAATGCCACGCGCGATTTACCGCAGCACCAGGCGCTCAACCTGGGCATCGGCCGCGCCGCCTACGAGGCGGCGCTCGACTACGCGCAACTGCGGGTACAGGGCGGACGCCGCATCGTCGAGCACCAGGCGATCGGAACCAAGCTCGCCGAGGTCGCCGTCCGGCTCGAGGTCGCACGCGCCGCCATCTGGCAGGCGGCGTGGGCTTGCGACCATCCGGAAGCGATCGCCGACCGCAGTCTCCCGGATCTACCGCTCACGCGCATCGCCAAGGTGTTCGCGTCGGAGGCGATCTACCACGCCACCAAGGACGCCGCCGAGTGCTTCGGCGCCATGGGCGTGATGCGTGACATGCCGCTGCAGAAACATGTGCACGATGCGCTGGTGTCCCTGCATTCCGGTACAAGCAACAGCGACACGAAGCTGCACATTGCCGAGGCGCTCGCCGGCTATCGCCGGCCCGCCAGCGCGGCCGTGCTCGCGGCCGAGTGAATCAACGAGAGCGCACCCCATGGACTTCACGCTGAGCAACGAGCAACGCTCCTGGCAGATGACGGCGCGCAAATTCGCCGAGGAGGAAATCCGACCGATTTCGGTCGAGCGCGATGAAATCTCCGACCCACGCGAGACGTTCGACTGGGAGATCATCAAGAAAGGGTCGCGGCTCGGCTTTCGTACCATGGCGGTTCCGAAAGAATGGGGCGGCCATGGCACCGACTTCGTCACCCAGGCGCTGGTCATGGCCGAACTCGCCAAAGCCGACAGCGCCATCTCCAAGACCTTCAGCCAATGCTGGAAATGGAGCCACCTGATCGCCGCGACCTGTACCGACGAGCAGAAACGGCGCTTTCTGCAGCCGTTCCTGGAGGACGACACCTACCTTCTGGGAAAGGGCATCAGCGAGCCGAGCGCAGGCTCCGACAACCGGCTGCCCCCGCCAGATGATCCCAAGGCCGGACTCAAGTTGCGCGCCGAGCGTCACGGCGACGACTGGATCCTAAACGGAGAAAAATGCTTCATCGCCAACGCCAGCGTCGGCAAGCTGTTCTTCATCGACGCGCGCACCGATCCGAATGCGCCGCTCAAGCAAGGCACGACCATGTTCCTGGTGCCGCGCGACACGCCAGGCTTCCGCATCGGCAAGGTGTTCAACAAGAGCGGCTGGCGCTTCTACCAGAACGGCGAGATGATCTTCGAGAACGCCCGCGTGCCGCACGCCAATGTCGTCGGCCCGGTGAACGGCTCCGACATGAAGACGCAACAGGCCGGCGACCGTACCGGAGGCGACCTGTTCGGCGACCTCGAACTCGCGGCCAACGCTCTCGGGGTCTGTGACGATGCTTGCGGCATGGCGCTCAGGCTCGCCCGCACGAAGAAACAGGGTGGCCGGCTGCTGTTCGAGCAGCAGGTTGTACAGCTCAAGCTCAACCGTATGCATCTGCTCACCGAGGCACTGCGCTCCTTCGTGATGCGCGTGGCCTGGGAGCACGACCACAAGATGCACTCGGCCAACCCCGGGCTGTGCATGAACTTCTCGACTGACGTGATCCAAGAGGTCAGCGAGCGCAACCTCGAGCTCCATGCCGACGCCGGCGTCATGAATGCGCGCGCCGACAAGCTGGTGCGCGACGCCATCATCTGGAGCCATCTTGCGGGCGACAGTGTGCAACGCATGAAGACCACCCGGCGGTTGGCCAAGTGACCGGCATGTAGGTGGGCTAACCGAGGGCGTAACGCACCGCCCGTTCGAACGACGGGCGGCGTCTGCGGTCAAGGCATGGGCCGGAGCTGGTACGCAAAGAACTGGCCGAGCTTAGCGCTGGTCAAACGGCGGCAAACTCCGGTTTCAATCGCTCTCCCGGCGTTTGTCGTCGTACCCGGGGTCATTCCGCCTGTATCCCGGTCGCCTTGATGATCGCGCCGTAGCGCACGATGCCATCCTGCATGAGCGCACCGAATTGTTCGGGCGTGCCGCCGATCACCGTCATTCCGTTATCCTCGAGCTTGCCACGCACGTCGGACGCATTGAGCGACTTGACCATCTCGATGTTCAGGCGCGTCACGATTTCGCGCGGCAATCCGGCGGGCCCGAAGAATCCGAACCATGAGGATGGTTTCTGGAACGCAGACACGATTTCCGACATCGAGCGGACCTGCGACAACTTGGGATAACGCGTCGGCTCGAGCACGGCGAGGATCTTGACGCGCCCCGTCTGCATGGCCGGGATCGCGTTGGACACCGAGATGAACACCATCGGGATGTGCCCGCTGATCACGTCCTGCATGGCCGGCGCCACCCCGCGATACGGCACATGTTTGATCCGCACCCCAGCGGTCTGGTTGAACAGCTCTCCCATCATGTGGAACACCGAGCCGAGGCCGGAAGAGCCATAGGACAGTTCGTCCGGATGGCTTCTGGCGTATGCGATCAACTCCTCCACGGTGTCGACCGGGACGGCGCTGTGCACGGCGAGGCACGTCACCGGCTCGACGGCGGCGACGATCGGGGCAAAATCCTTGAGCGGGTCGTAGGGCAAATGCTTCATCAGATGCACGGCGGTAACGTGGGTGCCCGCCGTGGCAGCCAGCAGGGTGTAGCCATCGGGCGTCGCCCGCGCCACCAGGCTCGAACCGATTGTGCCGTTCGCGCCGCTGCGGTTCTCGACGACGACGGTCTGCCCGAGCGCATCGCTTATCTTGCCGCCGACCAGGCGTGCCACCAAGTCGAGCGCAGGCCCCGGCGGGAACGGCACGACCATGGTGACGGGCCTCGCCGCGGGCCAAGTCTGCGCCACCGCCGTATCGACACCGACGACGTACAAGCTTGCGAGCCAACATAAGACGAGGAAGCGAAGGGTGCCCATGTGAGATGTTTCGGCTTATTGCTCGTGTTCCGGCGCAGCCCACCGCGGTTTGCGCTTCTCGCGAAAGCTGGCGACGCCTTCAACCGCTTCCGGCGAATGGCGGCGGGCGTCGAAGTCACGTTGCAGCTCGACCAGCAGCTCCTTCGAGACCGGCGCTTGGCCTAGCCGGCGCACGAGCCCCTTGGCGGTCGCTGCCGCGTTCGGGCCTGCGAGCAACAGTTCGTCTATCAGGGCCGCCAACGCTGCATCCCCATCGGCATCGTAGAGTTCATGGACAAGGCCGGTCCGCATCGCCGCTTCAGCCGTGAAGCGCTCGCCCGACAGCAGATAACGGCGCAGGCTGCGATGGTCGATGGCACGCAGAAAGAATGGAATCAACGGCCCCGCCGCAAAGCCGAGCCTCACCTCGGGCAGGGAAAAGAATGCACCTCGCGCGGCGATGACGATGTCGCAGCATGACACCAGCGCGACGCCGCCGCCGATGCAGGCGCCGTGGACGAGCGCGACGGTTGGCTTCGGGACCTCGTCGAACGCGAGGCAAAGACCAGGAATGGTGGCGCGCGGCGCGTCCTTCGCTGTCGGCTGCTCCTCCCCGATCTCCGCCCCGACGCAGAAATGCTTGCCGCCCGCCCGCAACACGATAACGCGTACCGCCGGATCCGCACCGAGGCGCGTCATTTCCGCCAGCAGCGTATCGAGCATGGCCTGATTGTAGCGGTTGCCCTTCTCGGGACGGTTGAGCGTGAGCGTCGCGACGCCACGCCGATCCAACGCGCCGAGCACCACGACTTCAGGCGAGGAAGCATCTGTCACGCCGATACTCCCGCTTCCAGCGTCAGGTCGGAAAACCGCCCGGAATGACTGAGCTCGCCGCCATATTGCGCCGACAGCACCATGGCCCGTTTGTAATAGAGGCCGATATCGTGTTCCTCGGTATAGCCGATGGCACCATGCATCTGCAGTGCGCCGCGAACGGTCTCCGAAGCCGAGCGCGAGGCACGTGCTTTTGCCGCCGAGATCATCGCCGGATGGTGCTCGCCCCTGTCGTAGGCGGCCAGCACCCGATAAACGAGAGAGCGATTGAGCTCGATATCGATGAAGGCGTTGACGGCGCGGTGCTGGAGCACCTGGAAGCTGCCGATAGGCCGCCCGAACTGCTGCCGCAGCTTGATGTACTCGAGGGTGACATCGAGAGCCGCAGCGGCCAGGCCGACGAGCTCGACCGCGGCACCGAGAGTCAGAAACTCCTGCAATTGGGTGGCCAGCCGTCTTGCCTCCGCGCCGGTGGCGATCACCTGTTCCGCGAGGACATGAACGCGGTCGAAGGTGAGCCGGCTCGCGGTGGATCCGTCGACATTGCGCTCGGTCACGACCGCGGCATCGCCGCGCGGGACCACCGCTACCACGGGCGGCGTCCCGGCATCGATCGCAACCAGGAAGGCCTCGGCCGAACCGCCATAGGCAACAAACGCGATGCTCCCGTCGAGCACGCCAGTCTTATGATCATATTGAATGTTGGACGTACCGCCGCCATAGCGCCAGGCCGCCGCCGCGGTTGCTGGCACGATCAGGCGTGACCCGCGCAACAGATCCGCGAGCCCAGTTCCTGCGCGAGCGCTATCCGTGGCCCGCGACAGCGTCAGTGCCGCCGCAGCCGCCTCGAGGAGCGGCACCATAAGGAGCTGCCGGCCGACCTGTTCGAGTGCAAGCGCGATATCGAAGGCGCCGAGCCCCTGCCCGCCCTGACCTTCCGCCACCACGGTCGTGACCCACTCCGACTTGATGATCTCGCGCCATGCGTCAGGGTCGATTTCCGCCGCGGCCGCCCGCAACATCCGCAGACGCTTCGTTCCACCGTGATCGAGACATAGCCGGGTGGCGGTCTCGGCGAACAGCGTCTGCTGCTCGGTCAGCAACAAGTCCAATTCAAATCCCTCTCATTCGCCTTCGCGCCACCAGCCTCAGCTTGTCAGCCCCAGCACCCGCTTGGCGATGATGTTGCGCTGAATCTCGACCGCCCCGCTCCCGACGGTCACCCGGCGCATCTCGAACATCTCCGCCGCCGGATTGATGATTTGGTTGCCGACAACCGTGTCGTCCGCCAGCGCACCATATCCCGCGGCCGCATCCACCAGCAGTTCGGACGCCCGCTGGCCAAGCTCGCCGCCGACGATTTTGATCACCGGCGCCATCGAGAATGGCGCCCGCTTCTCGCCGTGTAGCGCGGCGGCGTGCCGGTAGTAGGCGGAAAATGCCATGAGATCGATCTCCAGCGCGGCCAGTTTGTGCAGGAATCCGGTCTCACGCGTGGCGCCGGTGAGCTCCGCCACCTGCCTGGCCTTGTTGAGCAGCACGGCCGCGTTGCGCGGATGGCCGGTGGTGAAGCGCTCGGACCCGAGTAGCCGGTTGGCAACCTTCCATCCGTCGTTGAGCTCCCCGAGCAGATTCTCCCGTGGCACGCGCACATCGACGAGGAATTCCTCGGCGAACTCGGCGTCACCCTTGATGGTCTGAATCGGCCGGACCGTGATCCCGGGGGATTTCAAGTCGATCAGCAGCATGCTGATCCCAGCATGGCGCGGCGTCGCGCTGCGGTCGGTGCGTACCAGCGCAAACATCCAGTCCGCAAAATGGCCATTGGTGGTCCACATCTTGTGGCCATTGACGACGAAGTGATCACCCTCGAGGTCGGCGCGCGTTTCCAGGCGCACGAGGTCCGAACCAGCGCCGGCCTCGGAATAGCCCTGGCACCAGATGGTCCCGCCGGTGAGGATCGGCGGCAGGTGCTTGCGCTTCTGTTCCGGTGTGCCCGCGTCGATGATCAACGGACCGATGAAATTGAGGCCATGGGGATAGGGCGTAGGCGCGCCGACGCGGCTGATCTCCTCGAACAGGATGATCTGTTGCGTCAGCGTGGCGCCCATGCCGCCGTACTCCTTCGGCCAATGGGGTGCGATCCAGCCACGCTCATAGAGCTTGCGGTGCCAAGGCTTGAGCTCGGGCGGATCGATGCGGGTGGACCGATTGCACAGATCCGCGGGAAGATTCTCCCCGATCCATTCGCGCACCTCTTGGCGGAAGGCGCGGTCAGCCGGGTCGTCATCCACGAACAGCGTGGTGTTGTCCCAGGTTGGCAACGGCATGCGGTCAGGTCCTCAACGTCGCGCGGCCGTTGCTGAGCACGATCTCGTCCCGTGCGGCGACCCGGCACTGGAACGAGATGTGCTCGCGCTCTTGCCAGATTTCGGTCCGGATGGTCTCGCCGGGAAAGACCGGCCGCGAGAACCGCGCCTCGATGCTGTTCAACCGCTCCGGCCGGTAGTCGGCGCAGGTTCGCAGGATCGCGTGCGCGGCCACGCCGAAGCTTGCCGCGCCGTGGAGAATGGGCCGATCGAAGCCGGCGACCTTGGCGCGCGCGGGGTCGGCATGCAGCGGGTTCTCATCGCCATTGAGGCGGTAGAGCAGTGCAAGATTGGGAGGCGTCGGCAGATCGCAGACCTGCCCCGGCGCCGTCTGCGGCACCGCCGGCGGCACCGGCGTCTCGGTGACCTTGCCGCCGAAGCCACCGTGCTTGCGCGCGAACGTGCTGCTGTCCACGGTCGCGACGACGGTCCCGTCCTCGGCGATCAGGTCGCGCGTATTCTGGATGATCGCGGCGTTGCCGGCCCCCTTGTCGATGACCTCCCTGATGCGCGGCCGGCTCAGGAGCTTGTCCTCAACGGCCAAGGGACGATGCAGCACCACCTTGATGTCGCCCGCCACTACGAGGCGATCGTCGACGCCGAAAGCCGGGTCAGTCATGCGGCCGGGCCAGCCCAGCACCACCGCCATGGTGGGGAATGCTTCGAGCCCGGCGCGCTCGTACACGAACTTGAGCTCACCCGGATCGGCCGGATTCATGCCAAGCCCGATGCCGAGCGCATAGATGATGCAGTCGCGCTCGCCGTAGCGCACGGGAATGTCGGCCGGCCGGTGGGCCATGATCCGTTCGTAGTTCAGCGCCATTTCATTCTCGAGGTTCGCGGTGATCTGCGGTCATTGCTCCAGCTTCGCGCCGGAAATGTCGACGAGGAGCTTGCCCTTCTTCTGATCCTCCACGATGAACTTCGCAAACGCCTCGCTGCTGTCGCCGACCGGCTCGAAGCCCTTGGATATCAGATACTGCTCGGCAAAATCCGGACTCTTCACGATGGCGGAAAATTCAGCATTGAGTTTCTTCACGATGTCGGCCGGCGTCCCTTTCGGTGCGAACATCCCGAACCAGGTCTCGAACGCAGACTGGTCGGGTGACAAGCCGCTCTCTGCGAACGACGGGACATTCGGAACCAGGGGACTGCGGATCGATCCCGGGACCAACAGCCCCTTGACCTCGCCTTCGTTGATCTGCCGCGCGATATCGGGATTGCCGATGATCAGGTAGAGGAGCTGTATGTCGCCTGATTTGAACGCCAGCATCGCGTCGGACGCACCCTTATAGGGAATGTGCGCCATCTTCGCGCCGGTCTCGTGCTTGATCCACTCGACCACCAGGTGGGTATCACCGCCTACGCCGAAGGAGCCGAAGTTGAGCTTCTCCGGGTTTCGTTTCGAATAAGCAACCAGTTCCTTGAAATCGCTCACCGGCACGTTCTTGTTGAGGATGAGGACTTGGTGCGCGAAAGCGAGATTGGTGATCGGCTCGAAATCCTTGATCGGATCGTAGGAGAGATTTTTGTAGAGCGCAGGATTGATCGAGACCGAGCTGCGTGAAAGCAGGCAGATCGTGGAGCCGTCCGGCGGCGCCGCCTTGCAGGCATTGGCAGCGATGATCGTATTTGCGCCGGCGCGGCTCTCCACCACGAAGCCATAGGGATTGCGCTGCTCGAATGCCCGCCCGAGCGCGCGCACCGTCACATCGATTGCGCCGCCCGGCGCCAGCGGGATGATGACCCGGATGGGAGCCGAGGGATAACTCGTTTGCGTAAGGGCCGTGCCGCCAAGGACGCTTATCGCGCCCGCGAGCACTGCAAGACCTAAGAGCTTTCGAACCGGCATCGACGCATCCTCCAGCGTGTCGTCCCTTGTCTTTTTCTGCAGTTTGGTGGCTCCGGGATCGCCGGGTCAAGCCCATGGAGTGACGCCACCGCCACAACACGGAAGAACGGACGTCAGGCCATCCATTGCACGACATAGGCGAACGCGAACGCCTTCATGCGTTCGTGGATGCGCTCCTCGATGTCGCGCCGTGCGGCCGCCGGGCCGTCCGCCGTGATCAGCGCCACGTTGCCCTTGACCGGATCTGCGACGATGTCGACCGAAAGCTTGCCATCGGCTACGTTTGCCAGCACGTCGCGGAACGCACGGCGCGCAGCGTCACGGCGCAACTCGGCCTTGGCCGGTTTCTGCACGTCGGTCAGCGGCATGGCCTCGAGGATGATGATCTCCTTTGGCGCGGCGGCGCGTTCCGGGATGTGGCGCTGTGCGAAATCGCCGAGGTCGTTTGCGCCGGTGCGCGCTCCCGACACAAGCTGGACATAGGCGACCGGCAATTCGCCGGCATAGGCGTCGGGCTTGCTCACGGCGGCGGCCAGCAGCACATCGGGATGCTTGAGCAAGGTCTCCTCGATGACCGACGGGTCGATATTGTGTCCGCCGCGAATGATGACGTCCTTGACCCGGCCGGTGAGCCACAAGTAGCCGTCGGCGTCGAAGCGGCCGAGATCGCCCGAATTGAACCACCCCTCGCGCGTAAACACGCCTTCATTGTATTTCGACTCGAGGTAGCCCGGAGTGACGCTCGGCCCCTTCACGACCACCACGCCGATTTCATCGACCACGCATTCGCGCTTGATCCTGTCGCCGTCGAGCTCGACGGTCTTGACCTGTGTGTAGGGTAACCGAATGCCGGGCGAGCCATATTTCGGGTCCCCGTCGCGCGGCGCCTGTGTCACGTTCTGGGTGTATTCGGTGGCTCCATAGGTCAGGAGCACGCGCACGCCGATCAATTTTTCGATCTGCCGCGCTACCTCCGCCGGGAACGCGGTCGAGCCGGTACACGCGTAGTCGCGCAACGTGCCAAGCTTCTCGCCGTGCGGACCGTTCTTGGCGAGCTGGGCCAGCGTCGTCGGCACGCCGGAAAAGAGCGTAATCCCGAACTTGTCCACGAACCTCCAGTAATTGTCGATAAAGCGCTTGTCGCGGGCGCCAAGTGGCGAGGGAATAACGATCGACATGCCATGGGCGATGGGGAAATAGCCGCGCCCAAAAATGCCCGCGATATGGAACATGGGATAATCAGAGAAGATGACGTCGTCGCTCGTATGCGCCATGACGACCGCGTTGGCCCAGCACTTGTAGGCAAAGCCCCGGTGCGTGAGCTGTACCAGCTTGGGCGACCCCGTCGTTCCGCCGGAATGCACATAGGCGGCAACGTGGTCGGGCTCGACCTTGCGCTGGAACAGCAGACGATCGCCCGGCTGGCATGCGGCGAGCGTGTCGAAGTCCGTTTCCGGCATGAGCTTTCCGCCCGGCCCGGGCACCGTGAGAATGCGCACCGCGGACGAAATTTCGGCGCCGATCGCCTGCAGGCTCTCCCAGATCTCATAGCAGGGGGTCGGTCCGAGGGTCACGATGGCTTTCGGCCTGGTCGCGCGCACGAGTTCGGCCAGTAGCTCCGGCTTGAGCATCCAGTTGACACCGCAGGCGATGCCTGCTCGGACCGCGCCCAGCATCGCGACATAGAGCTGCGGCAGCGTCGGCAGCACATACATCACCACGTCGTTTGCCGACACGCCTAGCGAGTGGAAGAGATTGGCCGCCTGGATGGCGCGCGATTGCAGCTCGCGATAGCGGAGCAAGGTCGGCTCGGAGTCCGGATTGCCGTCGGCGATGTAACGAATGGCAATCTTGTCCGGATCGAGCATGCATCCGCGGGCAATCCAGTCGTTCAGGTCCCACGAGAACACCCGTTGGTCGAGCGGCACGCGCTCGATCTCTTCGACATCTTGCAATGTTCGGAGCGGCGCGTAGCTCATCTGCATTGACGTTCCATCCTGAATGCCACCTCGGCCATTACGTTCGTTTTACGCAAGCCGCTCGTCCACGCGTCACCGTGGCACGACGAAAACTCGCTTGCCAGCCCGCGACGCGGAGGCTCGCCGCATCGAATGCGCGCCGGACCAAGGGAGATCGTCCACTCTACAACCGAGAGTTCTTGCGCGCGCGCCGCCTCGCCGCACGTGGATTGTCTCGATTTGGCGCAGTATCGCAACTATGCTGGTCCGCCTAGGGAGTCCACATCATGAAAACCATCGTTTGTTTGGCCGCCGGGTGCGCGGGATTGATGCTCGCGGACGCGAGCCACGCCCAGAACGCGCCGGGCGGGGCTACTCCGAGCTATCCGGCCCGACAAGTCCGCATCATCGTGCCCTACCCGGCCGGCGGCCCCACCGACGTGATGGCGCGCCTCGTCGCACAGCACCTGACCGAGGGGCTCGGCCAGAACTTCTTCGTCGAAAACCTCACGGGCGCGAGCGGCGTGGTCGGCACCGGCACGGCGGCGAATTCCCCCGGCGACGGGCACACGATCCTGTTCGTGACCAACGACTTCGCCGTCGCGCCGACTGTGTCGAGCAAAGTGCCGTACGATGCGGTGAAGAGCTTCGCCCCTGTGACCATCGCCGCCGCCTCGCCGCAAGTGGTAGTGGTGCAC
>Ga0207648_10001279_pt1 | contig 28106 bp, 22 predicted proteins | sample KBSMisM32_FD_184310 | JGI IMG/M metagenome (GOLD analysis project Ga0207648, IMG submission 184310) | Miscanthus rhizosphere microbial communities from Kellogg Biological Station, Michigan, USA - KBS Miscanthus M3-2 (SPAdes) (version 2) | ecosystem: Host-associated > Plants > Roots >... | reverse complement strand
CCGCCTCCATCATCGCCAGCTCCACGGCATCGTGTTCCTCGACGATCCCGTACAGCGACTCCTCGTTGGCCCGTTGCCCGTAACGCCGGGGGTCGACGTCGCCTCCACCGTGGAACACGACGCCATCGACTCGTTGCAGCAGCGACGGGATGTCGTCGATGAGGCTCGTGATGGGCGGCATCATCACGGGAATGCCGCCGGCGCGTTCGACGGAACGGAAGTAGGTCTGGCCGGCCGCGAAGGGCTTGCCGCGCACACCCTGTGCGTCGTCCGATTGCCGGCCGACGATGACGACGAGCGGTTTCACCCGGTCAGTGTAGGCCCGACCTGCGAACCAGTTCGTCGTAGATCGCCTGCTGTTGCGGCTGACGCGTGGCCGTGTCCTCCGGATGCCACTGCAGCCCGACGACCCACGACTTCGTCGGCAACTCGACCGCCTCGAGCTGGCCGTCCTCGGAGTATCCGATCGGCACGAGCCCGTCGCCGAGATCGTCGATTCCTTGATGATGGACGGAGTGGCAGTGGTCGAGGTGGGTGTCGCCGACGATGTCGGCGATGATCGATCCCTCGACCAGCTTCACCGAGTGCTCGCGCATCCAGTGTTCGTCGTTGCCGATGTCTTGCACCAGCGTTCCGCCCAGCACGATGTTCAGCACCTGCATTCCGCGGCACAGAGCGAGCATCGGCAGATCGAGCTCCAACGCGGCACGCGCCACGGCCATGTCGAGTTCGTCGTTGGCGGCGACGATCCCGTACAACGAGTCCTCGGTCGGTTCTCGTCCGTAACAGCGCGGATCGATGTCGCCGCCGCCCGGCAGCAGCACGCCGTCGAAGTGTTGCAGCACGGTCAGCGCGTTGTCGGTGAGCTCGTGGATCGGCGGTACCAACACCGGTACACCCCCGGCGCGTGCAACCGCTCGGCTGTACGGCTGGCTGCTCGAGAAGGCGTCGCGCTTGCCTTCGTCGCTGAACGTCAGCACCCTGGCGCACACGGCGATCAGGGGAGGTGGTTGGCTCATGATGGGTCGAGTGTAGATGTCAGGATGTGGCCGCGGTCTCGCTCGAATGATCGCGGCAGGGGAGGCCGTGGACTTCATCTTCATGCTCACACGGTCCGACGAGACGGTGGTCGACTGCCTCGAAACGTGGGAGTCGGTTCGGGACGTCGGGTTGCGTCACGCCGGCTTCAAGGACGTGGGTGTCGACGTGTCGACCTTGATCGAGTTGAACCGACGGATGCGTGAGTGTGGCGTAACGACGTATCTCGAAGTCGTCAGCACCTCACCTGAGGCCTGCTTGCAGAGCGCCCGCGCCGCTGTGGAGATCGGCGTCGACCGCCTGATGGGCGGCCAACAGGTCAGCGAGACCGTGCAGCTGCTGCGCGGTACGTCGATCGAGTACCTGCCATTCCCGGGTGTGCCCGTCGGCCATCCGACTCGATTGGGGGGCGATGCCGCGCTCGTCGAGCAGCAGTGCCGTGAGTTCGCGGCGATGGGTTGCGGCGGAGTGGACCTGCTCGCCTATCGGGCAACCGAGGCCGACCCGCTCGATCTCGTGCGGGCCGCGCGTCGCGGCACCGACGGCTATCTGGTCGTGGCCGGCAGCGTGTCGACGCCTCATCAGATCGCCGACTTGCGGCAGGCCGGAGCTGATGCCTTCACGATCGGATCTGCCGTCTTCGACGGCTCGTTCTCGCCGCGAAAGGGAAGTATCCAGTCGCAGCTCCGCGATGTGATCGAGGCCGTCCGCTGACAGCCGCCCGGCCCATCCGACGCCGACAGCTACCCTGCGCTTCGTGGCCGAATCCATCACCTTGCTGAACCCTGCCGACGAGACCGTGGTGCGCGAATTGCCGCTCGCCGGTCGCGATGAGGTCGATGCGGCGATCGCCTGTGCGCGACGAGCCGCTCCCGCGTGGCAGGCCGTCGCACCGGCCGATCGGGCGCGCTTGCTGAGACGGTTCGGCGACACGATCGCTGCGCACGCCGACGAGCTCGGCCGGTTGGAGACCGCCAACATGGGCATGCCGATCGGCAGCAGCACCTGGTGCGCTAATGCCGCGGGCGACGTCTTGCACTACTTCGCCGGCGCCGTCGACAAGCACACCGGCTCGACCATCCCGGTGGCCGGCGGCGTCGATGTCACGTTCCACGAACCGCTCGGCGTCGTCGGTCTGATCACGCCGTGGAACTTCCCGGTGCTGATGGCCTCGTGGAAGATCGGTCCGGCACTCGCCGCCGGCAACACCGCGGTCATCAAGCCTGCGGAGATCACACCATTGACGACGATGCGTCTCGGAGAACTGGCGCTCGAGGCGGGGCTGCCGCCTGGCGTGCTCAACGTCGTCGTGGGCACCGGCGACGACGTGGGTTGGCGCATGGTCGAGCATCCCGACGTGCGCAAGATCGCGTTCACGGGCTCGACCGCCGTCGGCAAAAGGATCATGGCGGGCTGCGCCGATCAGGTGAAGCGCGTGACCCTGGAGCTCGGCGGCAAGAGCGCCAACATCGTGTTCGCCGACGCCGACCTCGAGGCCGCGGCGGCGGCCGCACCCGGCGGAGTGTTCGACAACTCGGGACAGGACTGCTGCGCGCGCAGCCGCGTTCTCGTCGAGCGCTCCGTCTTCGACCGGTTCCTCGAGTTGTTCGTCGACGCGGCCGCGCAGTGGAAGGTCGGCGATCCGATGGACGCGTCGACGTCGATGGGTCCGCTCGTCACCGCCCAGCACCTCCGCAAGGTCCGCTCGTTCAGTGACTCGTTGGAGACCGTGTTCACCGGTACGGCGCCGAGCGGTCCCGGCTTCTGGCACCCGATCATGATCGCCACCCCGACGGATCCGTCCGCGTCGGTGTGCCGGGACGAGATCTTCGGTCCGGTGGCGGTGGTGTTGCCGTTCGAGGACGAGGCCGATGCGGTCCGCATCTGCAACGACAGCGACTACGGGTTGTCCGGCTCGGTGTGGACCGGCGACGGAGCGAAGGCGTTGCGAGTGGTGCGTGCGATGGAGGCCGGGACGATCAGCGTCAACTCGAACAGCTCGGTTCGATACAGCACCCCGTTCGGCGGGTTCAAGCAGAGCGGGCTCGGCCGCGAGCACTCGATGCACGTGCTCGACCATTACACCGAGTTGAAGAACGTCTTCATCGCCACCTAGTGCCGCGCGTACCGTTGTGCGCGTGCGCGCCCTGTTGATCGCCAACGTCGCTGATTCCGACGGCGGATTCGTCGCCGATCGGTTTCGAGAACGCGGGTACTCCTTCTCGGAATGTCACCGCGAGAACCTCGGCGACTGGCAGCCGTTGGAGGGCAACGATCTGGTGCTGACGTTGGGCAGTGAGTGGAGTGTGTACTGGCCGCACGTCGCCGACTCGGTGGCCGCCGAAGCACGGTTGATCCGCGACGCACACGAACGCGGCGTTCCGATCTTCGGGATCTGCTACGGCAATCAGGTCATGGCGCACGCACTCGGCGGCACGGTGGAACGGGCGCGTGAGCCCGAGATCGGTTGGCATCAGGTGGTCAGTGACCTTCCCGAGGTGATCGCCGAGGGACCGTGGATGCAGTGGCACTACGACGTCGTCACCGTGCCACCGACCGCCGACGAGATCGCGAGGAGCGCGGTCGGTCCGCAGGCATGGCGTCTCGGGCGCAGCTTCTGCACGCAGTTCCATCCGGAGGCCACCGAAACCATGATCCGTCGTTGGGCGAGCAGCGAGGGCGGCAGCGCCGAGCTGTTGAAGTACGGAATGAAGCCGGATCAACTCATCGACGACTCTCGTCGCAACGTGGCGGACAGTCGCCCTGCTGCCGAACACATCGTCGACTGGTTCCTCGATCGAGTTGCCGCGGCCTAGTCGCTGTCCTTCGACAGATCGATCGTGCGCAGCTCGTCGCGAAGCTGGTCGAGACCCATTCCACCCATGTCGAGTGCTCGCTGGTGGAAGCGCCGCAGGTCGAAGTCGCTACCCATCCTGCGGCGCGCGAGCTCGCGGCCTTCGAGCCACACCCGTTCGCCGATCTTGTACGAGATCGCCTGGCCCGGCATGCCGAGATAACGGTCGACCTCGGACTCCAGGAACTGGGCGAGGTGGCCGGTGCGTTGGACGAGGAACGGATGGCCCCACTCCGCCCGCCAGATCTCACCGGGGTGGAACGATTCGGACTCCGGTATCCGCATCTCGCAATGCAGCCCGATGTCGAGGATCACGCGCACGGCACGCAGTGCCTGCCCGATGAGCCAGCCGAGCTCGTACGCCGGGTCGTCGTGATATCCGAGTTCGTGCATCAACCGCTCGGCGTACAACGCCCATCCCTCACCATGTCCGGGAACGAAGACACCGAGCCGTTGGAATCGCGTCAGCGAATCGGCTCGGTACATCATCTGGGCCAGCTGCAGGTGATGGCCGGGAACGCTCTCGTGGTACATCGTGGTGACGGCGTCCCACAGCGGAAACGTCTCCTTGCCGGCCACCGGAAGCCAGATCTGGCCCGGACGACTGAAGTCCTCATTGGGGGAGGTGTAGTAACTGATGTCGGGTCCGCCGACGGGAGCAGGCATGGCCTGGCACCGTCGCAGCGGATCGGCGATCTCGAAGTACGTCCCGTTCAGTTCCTCGATGGTTCGCTCGATGAGTTCCTGGCTCCACGCCACGAAGCCGTCGGCGCCCCGGATCACGCGATCCGGATCGGTCTTGAGTTGAGCGATGCATTCGTCCCGTGACGAACCGGCTGAGATCTGCTCGACCAACTCGGCGACCCGCGACTCGATGCCGTGGAGCTCCTCCCAACCCCAGAGATACGTCTCGTCGACATCGAGGTCGGTGCCGTTGTGGTATCGGGCCATGAGGCGATAGCGCTCTCGCCCGACGGGGTCATGAGGCGACGCGACGGCCGCGTAGTCCGTGCGCAACCACCTCGCGAATTCCGTGTAGGCCGCTGCAGCGTTCCGCGCCTCGACGGAAAGGTCGAGGCTCTCGCACTCGTCGCGGAGCTCGGCGAAGCAGCCATCAGCGCTACCCCACACATCACACTGCGCGGCACACGCGAGGGCCTGACGGCGGGCCGCGACCTGACCTCGTTCCGCGGCGTAGTCGAAACTTGCCCGCAACCTGTCGAGCGCCTCGGGTACGGCAATGAGCCTGGCGCGAACGTTTTGCCAGTCCTCCGCGGACTGGCGGGGCATGAAGTCGAACACCTCACGGATGTACTCGTGATGGCTGTTCATGACGGTGAGCCAGCGGTGGTACTCGCCCGATTCGATGAGGTCGGACTCGGCCTGGACGCGCTCGCGCATGACGTCGATCGCGATTCGATCACCGGGTGCAGTTGGCGTGACGTCGTCGAGTCGGCGGAGGGCCGCCCGCTGCAGATCGAGACGCGCCGCCCAGCCGTCCGGTGAGTAGTCGGTGATCTGATGGTCGTAACCGGAGATGCCCCAGAACGAGGCCAGCATCGGATCGAGCGCGGCGCAATCTTCGATGTAGCGATCGGACACTTCGAAGATGGCGGAGTCGCGTGCGCGGGCCGCGCTTTCACTCGAGTCGGTCATCACCTCTGCCACCGTCCAGCATCCGTGCCCATTGGATGCAGAGAGTCTCGCAGGCCTGCGGTGATACGCAATCACCTCAGCGGGTGAACTTGCACAGGGCGACGTTCTGAACGTGCTAGACATCCGAATTGCTCGGAATGGCTGGGGGCCATACCGGGCGGGAACTTGGGGGTTCTGTATGACAACGGAAGTGACCAGGGTCGATTCCGATCGCGACCAACTGCACTCGATGGGCTACGCCCAGGAGTTGAACCGCAAGCTCGGATGGTTCAGCAACTTTGCCATCAGCTTTTCGATCATCTCGATCCTTGCCGGTGGTATGACGTCGTACTGGTTGGGCATGGCCACCGGTGGACCACGGGTGATCACACTCGGCTGGATCATCGTTGGCTTCTTCGCCCTGCTCGTCGGCATGGCAATGGGCGAGATCTGTTCGGCCTATCCGACTGCGGGCGGCTTGTACTACTGGTCGGCGAAGCTGGCGCGCCGGAACGGTGCTCGGTGGTCGTGGTACACCGGCTGGTTCAACCTGCTCGGGCAGATCGGCGTCATCGCCAGCGTCGACTACGCGCTCGCCATCTTCATCGCCTATTTCGTCCGCATGTTCGACGACGGTTTCAAGCTGACCGTGTTGAGCATCTACGGGATCTTCGTGCTGGTGCTCATCGCCCACGGTTTGCTCAACACATTCGGTGTGGGACTGGTGAAGATCCTCGGCGACATCAGCGTGTGGTGGCACGTCGTCGGAGTCGTCATCATCTTCTTCGTTCTCCTGATCTCGCCCAGCAACACCCGCGGCTTGAGCGGCGCATTCGACAAGGCACCGCCGGGGCTGACGGGTTGGAACGGCGGCCTGTTCGTCACGGTGTACCTCTTCGCGTTGGGATTGTTGCTCGCCCAGTACACGATCACCGGTTTCGATGCATCTGCGCATGTCAGTGAGGAGACGGTCGGTGCCCGGACCGAGGCGCCCAAAGCCATCGTCAGAGCCATCTACGTCTCCGCCATTGCAGCGTTCTTCTTGAACCTCGCCATGACGGCGGCGCTGCCGAAGAAGGGCGCGGTCGACGCCGATGGCAACGACGTCTATGCAGGAATCGTCTTCGGCAACGCCAACGACCCATTTCTCGTCAACGCCGCGAATCGCCTGATCTCGTTGAGTGTGAGCAGTGCGGTGGCCAAGTTCCTGGTGTTCATCTGCGTCGTCGCTCAGTTCTTCTGCGGGATGGCCTCGGTCACGGCCAACAGTCGCATGATCTACGCGTTCAGTCGCGACGGTGCGTTGCCCGGATCGAAGTACTGGCACCGGATCAACCGCAAGACACGCACACCAACGAACTCGATCTGGCTCGGTGTGGTGCTGTCGGCACTCACTGGTGCGACCTCTTTGTACGTCGCCGGTCACGGCGCCGGTCGCTACTCGACCGCGTTCTTCGCGATGACCGGCATCTGCGTGATCGGTCTGTACATCGCCTACGCCATCCCGATCTACCTTCGCCTCACGAACCCGGACTTCGAGCCCGGACCGTGGAACTTGAAGGGCCACCACAAGATCGTCGGATGGACGTCGCTCGTGTGGATCGGCTTCGTCACGATCCTGTTCTTCGCCCCGTTGTTCTGGCCGTTCTGGCCGATCTGGGGCGACAAGAACCTCATCGCCGACGACGGTGCCGGCAACGTGTTCTTCAAGCAGAACAACTTCAACTTCACCGGGCCACTGATCTTGCTGGCGTTCGTCGGGATGTGGCTGTATTGGATTCTCAGCGCCCGCAAGTGGTTCACCGGACCTCGGGTGCAAGGGACCAAAGAGGAGTTGTTGGCGATCGAGCGTGAACTCGAGTCGCTCAACTGACTAGCTTGGCGGACAAGGAAACGGGGTTGCCTCTGGGGGGAGGCGACCCCGTTTCGCGTTGGTGACCCGAGCGTTCAGTCCGCGGGGTTCGCTGCGTCGGCGAGCCAGCGCTCGAACTCCGGACGGCTCGCCAACCTTTCGCAGTTCGCCAGGCGCTCGTTGGCGTACGTCACGAAGTCGGTGTCGAGTGAGCTGATGGCCTGTTGCACGACCGCCCACATCCCTTCCCGGAACTCACTCATCATCTTCATCAACTGCAAACGCGCCCACGACGTCTTGGTGACCTGACCGAAGTACAGCTCGAGCACACGCTCTTCTGCGTCGTGTCCGAGCTCACTGTTGACGCTGAGGTTTCCGAGGTCGAAGAACACGTCGTTCATTCCTGCGTATTCGAAGTCGAGCAACCACACGCGGTCGTCGGAGAACAAGATGTTTCCGGGCAGGAGGTCGTTGTGGCACGGCACGGTCGGCATCGGAGCACGCCCGAACGCGGCCTCGATGCGACGGCTCTGTTGGTGCAGACGCTCGTACGCGGCGGGCGCCATCACGCCGTGAGCTGCCGCATCTCGCGCGTGCCATTCCACGATGCGATGAATCGGAAACGCACCGCCCAGGGGACCGCTGCTGTGAAAGCGACGGATCAACGCGACGACGTCGTCCAACCGGGCCTCGAACGGTGTCGGCTCGAGGTGATGCCCGTCGACGAGTTGCGTGACGAGCGTGCCGACTCCGTCGAGCATGCCGAGCACCGCCGGCCCGATGCCGAGCTCTGCAGCGCGCGTCGCCGCGTCGGCCTCGAAGGCACGGTCGATACCGAGTAGCGCAGTGCGTTCGCCGGGAATCCGAACGACGTAGTCACCGGTATCCACCGATACGACGAAGTTCCGGTTGGTGATGCCGCCGTGCAGCGGCCGGATCGCGATCGCCTGCCCGGCGAAAAGACCACTGGCGCGCACGAGCCGTTCCACGTCCGCTAGCTCGTTCACAGCAACGGTGTAGCACGTCGTGGGCTGGGGTGTGTGACGAGCTGCCGCCTTCGCGCGGTCCGCGGTGTGGCCGAGCTTCACCGTGCGCTCGCGACTTGACCAACACCTGAACTTTTGTTCGCCGACCCTTGAGTCAACTCTGACCGAGTTCACACCGATGTCATTGTCGGACGGGCGGGCGCTCATGGCGCCTCGTAAACAAGGGACGGAACATGAGAATTGGATTCGTGCGTTGGGCGGCAGCGTTCGCTGCGGCCGGATCACTGGTCGGAGGCTTCGCAGTCGGACAGGCTGCTGCCGCGGGCAACGCCGCGCCGGTCGTATCCAGTGGAGCCATGACCGTTCGCTACGAGGACGTGTACACCGTGCACTTCACTGCATCCGATCCCGAGGGTGCGCCCCTCACCGTCGTGACACCTCCGGTGAACGACGATTGGATCTCGTGCGACGACGGCCCCGCCAACGACTTCACCTGTGACTACTCGTCGAGCCGGTACGGCGATCCCGAGCCGCTGCCGACGGAGGCCTTCCAGCGGACCATCACCTACAGCGTGAGCGACGGCACGACGACATCGACGGGCGTCTGGACCGTGACCGTCCTGCCGCCGCCGGTCATGCAGATCGTCGGCCGGCCGACCGTGACCGAGGGCGGCGACGCGCTGTTGCAACTCAAGCTGTCGTCGAACACCTACGGCTCGCTCATCGTCGCAGCACATGCGACAGCCGTCGACAGCCCTGACGGCAACGTCGTGTCGACAACGCCGTTCACGATCGACGTGGCCGACGGTCAGACGACGGTCGATGTGCGCATCCCCGTCGCCGACGACGCGATCGACGAGCCGACCGAGTACTTCAGCGTCTCGGTCGACCCCCTCGATGCGGTTCCCTATCGCTTCGCTGACGGCGGCAACCTGGTGACGGTTCTCGACAACGACGGGGCGACACCGACCGACCGAGTCGCACCGGTGGTGGCGCCCCATCGGAACATCCTGGTCGACCGCACCGGCCCACGTCCGGCTTGGGTTCCGTACTCACCACCGACGGCAACCGACGCCATCGACGGCACGCTGCCGGTCTTGTGCAGCCCGGCGCCACTGTCGATCATGCCGATGGGCCGCACCCAGGTGCAGTGCACGTCGACCGACGCCGCCGGCAACACCGCCAACAGCGCCTTCCAGGTGACGGTTCGCAGCCCGAAGACGAATGGCGCCGCCCTCCCGATAGGCGGTGATCGCAGGTGTGTGGCCAGCGGGCAGTACGCATGGATCGAAGCCGAGGGTTTCACCGCGAACTCGCAGGTCACGGTGCAGCTGCAATCCTCGACGCTTCAGGTCACCAAGCTGCAGACGGTGCGAGCCGATCGCAAGGGCCGTGTTCGCCTGGTCGTGCGCATCCCTTCGGTTCCGGCCGGCGACAGCGATGTCGTGTTGATCGGCCAAGCGGGCAACGACGACCTGGTGCGCATGCTGCCGCTGAAGGTCGGCCGGGCCGGCCAGAAGCACGGCGGCAAAGCCTTCAGCTACCTGCGCAACCGCAACTGCGACTGATCCCCAACATCCCCAACAATCCCCAACCCCAGGCGAACTTTGTCGCTCCGAAGGCGTCTATCCCTTCGTGAGCGACAAAGTTCGCTGTTGGCCTTTCACCGCCCTCGATCCCACGACAGCGACCCAGTTCGACCATTTGTAGGGCTATTCACGCCGCGTAGTAGCGTCGGCTTCGATGTCGGACTTCTTGCGCGACTACCTGACGCTCGTCTGGTTCGGGGCGGTCGCCCTGCTACTGGCGGGCCTCTTGCTGGGGATTTCGGCGCTCGTCAGGCCGAACAAGCCAGGCGTCGAGAAGCTGACCGCGTACGAGAGCGGCGTCGACCCTGTCGGTGAGGGTTGGTCCCAGAGCCAGGTCCGTTACTACATCTTCGCCCTGCTGTTCGTCGTGTTCGACGTGGAGGCAGTGTTCATCTTTCCGTGGGCGACGCAGCTCGAGCGGTACGCCGGCTTCGGGCTGGTCGAGATGGGTGTCTTCGTGTTCGTCCTGCTCCTTGGCCTCGTGTACGCGTGGCGCAAGGGCGTGCTGCGTTGGGTATGACCACATGGGATTCGTAGACAAAGGGCGCATGCCTAAACCGTTGACGTCGCTGTTCAACCTCGGCCGCTCCTACAGCCTGTGGGTCTACCAATGGGGCCTGGCGTGCTGCGCAATCGAAATGGGGGCGGCGTTCGGTTCACCGCGCTACGACGTGATGCGACTCGGCGTCATCCCGCTGCCCGCCAGCCCGCGCCAGGCCGATCTCGTCGTGGTGTCGGGAACCGTCACCGACAAGATGGCGCCTGCGGTCAAGCGTCTGTACGAGCAGATGCCGGATCCCAAGTACGTCATCTCGATGGGTTCGTGCGCCAACTGCGGCGGGCCGTACTGGGACAGCTACTCGGTCACCAAAGGTGTCGACCAGATCATTCCGGTCGACATCTACGTGCCCGGGTGTCCGCCCCGTCCCGAGGCGCTGCTCGAGGGCATCGTGCTGCTGCAGCAACGGATCAAGAACGAGGACATGGGCGCGCGGTGGCGCGGCGAAGGCACCAAGCCGATGATCAAGGACGTCTCCACTCGCGAGCCGATCGTGGTCGGTGGTGGTCCCGTTGAGTGACACCGGTTCGACCGAGACCGAAACGTTGGCGCTGCCGGGCGACGGGCTGCGCGAGGGAATCGTCCAACGCCTCCGCGACGCGCTCGGCGCTGGCGTCGTGGACAGTCTTGTCAAGCCCGGCGAAGACGTGTGGATCCGGGTCACTGCCGAGGCATGGCGCGCTGCGGGCATGGCCCTTCGCGACATCATCGGTTGCGAGTACTTCTGCTTCTTGTCGGTCATCGACTGGATGCCGAGTCCCTACGGACGCGGCGAGGACGACCCGACGCAGCCTCCGCCCGAGCGCGACCCCACCATCCGTCAGGGCTACGCCGGCGGTGAGACCCGGATGCAGATCTTCGCCAGGGTCACCAACGTGAAGGAACACTTCGGCGTCACCATCAAGGCCGACATCCCCGACGACCACCCTGTGGTCGACAGCTGGATCTCGGTCTACGCCGGCGCCAACTGGCACGAGCGCGAGGCGCACGAGATGTTCGGCATCGGCTTCGCCGGTCACAACGATCTGCGCAACATGTACCTGCCCATGGAGTTCGAGGGCCACCCGATGCGCAAGGACTTCCCGTTGCTCGCCCGCATCGTGAAGCCGTGGCCCGGGATCGTCGATGTCGAGCAGCTGCCTGGCGGCGACGACGACGAAGAGGAAGAGGCCACGACGTGACCGATCTCGCCGATCGTCAGAAGCTCAGCTACATCGCCGCGCAAGCGGCCGACGCCCGCCTCAACGTCGAGCTCGAAACGGAGGGGATGACCCTCAACATCGGGCCGCAGCACCCGGCGACCCATGGCACGTTGCGCATCATCGTCCGCCTCGACGGCGAACAAGTCGTGTGGGCCGAGCCGAGCGCCGGCTACATGCATCGCGGCTACGAGAAGCTCACCGAGGTCCGCACCTTCCCGCAAGTCACCACACTGATCAACCGCATCGACTGGTTGGGCAGCTTCGCCAACGAGGTGCCGTTCATCCTCGCCGCCGAGAAGTTGATGGACATCGAAGCCCCGCCGCGCGCCCAGTGGATCCGCACGATCCTGTTCGAGCTCAGTCGCATCGCCAACGTCGGTCTGTTCCTCGGCGATCTCGGCGTTCAGTTGGGCGCCATCACCCCTGTGTTCTTCGCGTTCCGCGACCGCGAGTACGTGCTCAACCTCATCGAAGCCGCGACCGGCGGTCGCTTCCATCCCAACTTCGACCGCATCGGTGGCCTGAAGGACGATCTCCCGGCGGGCTGGATCACCGAGACCAAGCAGGTGATGAAGAAGTTGCGCATGTTCTGCGACGAGATGGACGATCTGCTGTTCGGGAACGAGATCTTCCAGAGCAGGTTGCGCGGGATCGGCGTGATCCCCGCGGACGTGGCCAAGCAATACGGGCTCAGCGGCGCAAACCTGCGCGCCAGCGGCGTCGACTGGGACCTGCGCCGCGACCAGACCCTTCCGATGGCATGGGACAAGGTCGACTGGAAGGTGTGGACCCATCCCGACGGCGACTGTTTCGCGCGGTGCTGGGTTCGGCTCCAGGAGACCCGGGAAGCCACCAAGATCGTCGACCAACTGCTCGACACTCTGCCCAGTGGCCCGGTCATGGCCAAGGTGCCGCGCATCATCAAGGTGCCCGAGGGCGAAGCGTGGGTCAGCACCGAGAACCCGCTCGGTGAGATGGGCTACTACGTCGTCAGCAAGGGCGATCTCGGGCCGTTCCGCGTCAAGATCCGCTCGGCCAGCTTCAACAACATCTCGATCGTGCCGTGGGTGCTGCGCGGCGTCTACGTACCCGACGTCATCTCGATCCTCGCCTCCCTCTACTTCATCCTCGGGGACATCGACAGATGAGCTCGATCACCTCCGCTTCGCTTCGGCTACTCGCTCTGTGCCTCCGGCTCCCTGGCGGTCGCGCGTCGGCTCGCCAGACGGTGCGCCGATGATCGGCGTCGACGTCCCGTACTGGGCGCAGTCCCTGCTGCGCGTGCTCGGCGGCACCGTCGCCGTGCTGCTGCCGGCGGGCACCATCGTCTACCTCTTCTTGTTCAAGATGATGAGCTTCATGCAGAGCCGCCTCGGCCCGATGGAGGCCGGTCCGTACGGGTCGATGCAGCTGTTCGCCGAGGTCGGCAAGTGGCTGCAGAAGGAAGACATCCAGCCGCAGAAGGCCGACAAGCAGATCTTCAAGTTGGCGCCGCTCATCGTGTTGGTGAGCACCTTCTTGTTGGTCGCGGTCGTGCCGTTCGGCCCCGACGCCTACTTCACCAACTTCGACGCAGGCGTGTTCTACATGCTCGCGGTCAGCAGCATCAGCACGCTCGGCATCTTGATCGCCGGATGGTCGAGTGCGAACAAGTACTCGTTGCTCGGAGGCCTGCGCGCCGCCGGCCAGCTGATCGCTTACGAACTGCCGATGGTGTTGGCGGTGCTCGGCGTCGTCATCCAGGCCGAGACGATGAACATGCAAGGCATCGTCGAGCGCCAGAACGCCGGTGAGATCTTCGGCTGGAACGGGCTCGGCAACCCGTACATCCTCACGCAGTTCATCGGCTTCGTGATCTTCATGATCGCGGTGCAGGCCGAGCTCACCCAGACCCCGTTCGACATGCCGATCGCCGAGTCCGAGTTGGTGTCCGGCTACATGACGGAGTACTCGGGCTTCCGGTTCCTCATCTTCTTCATCGCCGAATTCGCCACCGCCGGCGTGTTCGCGCTGATCGCCAGCGTGCTGTTCCTCGGCGGTTGGGGAGTGCCGTTCTCGTGGTTCGGCTGGCACACGATCGACGACGTCGACGACTGGATGAACATCGGCGGCCCGCTGATCATGTTGACGAAGATGCTGGTCCTCACCTTCCTCATCATGTGGATCCGGTTCAGCTACCCGAGGTTCCGCGAGGACCAGTTGCAGCGGTTCGCGTGGAAGGTGTTGATCCCTCTGGCACTCCTCAACATCATGGTGACGGCGATCTTGAAGGTGATGTTCTGATGCCGGGCAAACCACAAGTTCCGGGTCTGATGAAGGGTCTCGGTGTCACGCTGAAGACCCTCACCAAGACGATGACGCCGAAGCGGATGGGCGGCGGCGCCAACACCGTCCAATATCCGCACGAGAAAGAGGCACCGCCCACCAGGGCCCGCGGTGTGATCGCCCTTCGCGAGGACAACTGCACCGTCTGCATGCTCTGCGCCCGCAGTTGCCCGGACTGGTGCATCTACATCGAGGGCCACAAGGAGCTCGCCCCGCCGCGGCGCGCCGGCGGCGCTCCACGAAAGGTCAACAAGGTCGATCGTTTCGACATCGACTACGCGCTGTGCATGTACTGCGGTATCTGTGTCGAGGTCTGCCCGTTCGACGCGTTGTTCTGGAGCCCGGAGTACGAATACAGCGAACCGCGCATCGCCGACCTCCTGCACGACAAGGACAAGCTCGGTGAGTGGATGGAGACGGTCCCCGAGGCGCCCGACCTGGAGGCAGGCGCCGACAAGAAGGGCAAGAAGTGATGTTGGCCGCGACGGACCTCGACGTCGCCCAGAACGTCGCGTTCGGGATCATTGCCGTGATCATGGTCGTCTCGGCGATCAACGTGGTGCGCAGCCGCAACGTCGTGCACGCCGCGCTGTCCCTCGTCGCGTTGATGGCCGGCGCCGCGGCGCAGTACCTGCTGTTGGCCGCTGAGTTCGTCGCCGTCACTCAAGTGCTGGTGTACATCGGCGCGGTCATGATCCTGTTCCTGTTCGGTGTGATGTTGACCCGAGCCCGCGTCGGACGTGAGACCGACCTCAACAACAAGAACTGGGCGATCGGCATCCCGGTGGCGTTGTTGATGTTGGGTGCAATGGTCTACGTATTGCTGCAGGGCTTCGGCGACGATCGATTGCAACCCACCTCTCAGGTTTCCACTGCAGAGCTCAGTGACAGCATCTTCAAGCCGTTCCTGTTGCCGTTCTGGGCCCTGTCGTTCGTTCTGCTCGCCGCCGTGATCGGCGCCATCGTGCTCGCCAGGAAGGACTGAACGTGCTGCTCAACGAGTTCCTTCTGCTGGGCGCGGTGCTGTTCTGCATCGGCGTGTACGGAGTCATCGCTCGCAAGAACGCGGTGATGGTCCTGATGTCCATCGAGGTCATCCTCAACTCGGTCAACATCAACCTGTTGGCGTTCAGCCAGCTGCACAACAACCTCGACGGCAACGTCTTCGCGCTCTACATCATCGCGGTCGCCGCCGCCGAGGTCGGCGTGGGCCTGGCGATGGTGCTGTTGATCTATCGCAACCGCAAGAGCATCTCGCTCGACGAACTGTCGGAAATGAAGGGTTAGCGGATGCTCGCTGAAGAAACGGCCGGGTGGTTCCTCGAGCACGCCTGGTTGATCCCTCTGATTCCCGGCATCGCGTTCGCGGTCATCATCCTGTTCGGCAAGCGCGAGATCGGCGGACGTCGGGTGTTCCCGCTGGCCGGTGCCGAGATCGGCCTCGCCAGCATGGTTGCCGCGCTCGTGCTGGCGATCGGCACCGCCTACCAGTGGATCCACTATGTGCGCGGCGTCGAGGACCCTGAGCCGGTCATCAAGTCGTGGACGTGGTGGCAGAGCGGCGGCGTGAAGTTCGGTCTCGGCGAGCACATCGACGGTCTCGCGGTGACGATGCTGTTCCTCGTCACCTTGATCTCGACGCTCGTGCAGATCTACTCGTTGGAGTACGTGCGCGGCGATCGCCGCTACACCCACTTCTTCGCCTCGCTGACCTTGTTCAGCGCCGGCATGTTGACGATGGTGCTTGCCGAGAACATGGTGCAGTTGATCCTCGGCTGGGAGATCATGGGTCTGTGCTCGTTCTTGCTGATCGGGCACTGGTGGGAAGAAGAAGCCAACAGCCGCGCCGCGCTGAAGGCGTTCCTCACCGTTCGAGTCGGCGACGTCGGCTTGCTGGTCGGTACGGCGATCATGTTCGGAGCCGCCGGCACGTTCACCATCAGCGGGCTGTTCGACTGGGCCAACGATCCGGCCACCAGCCACACGGTGTTGTTGTGGGCCTCGGTCGCCCTGTTCATCGGCTGCATCGGCAAGAGCGGTCAGTTCCCCTTGCACACGTGGCTGCCCGACGCGATGGCCGGCCCGACGCCGGTCAGCTCGCTGCTGCACTCCTCGACGATGGTCGTCGCCGGTGTGTTCCTCGTCGCTCGTCTGTATCCGGTCTTCCACACCGGCTTGATGATCAATGTCGTCGGCCAGCACTTCAACCTCATCGCCGTGATCGGCGGCATCACGATCATCATCGCCGCCGGACTCGCCTTCGTGCAGAACGACATCAAGAAGGTCTTGGCGTACTCGACGGTCAGTCAATTGGGTTACATGATGATGGGTCTCGGCGTCGGCGCGTGGGTGCCCGCCGTGTTCCACATCTTCACGCACGCCTTCTTCAAGTGCTGCCTGTTCCTGTGCGCCGGTTCGGTGTCGCACACCGCCAGTCACCACAGCTTCGACATGAAGAAGGACATGGGCGGTCTCGCCCGGAAGTTGCCGATCACGTTCGGCACTTGGATCCTCGCCACCGCTGCGCTCTGCGGGTTGCCGCTGATGAGTGGCTTCTTCTCGAAGGACGAGATCATCGATTTCGCCGGCCACTTCCACTACACGGTGTTCTTCGTCATCGGGTTGATCGGCGCCATGATGACCACCGCGTACATGACCCGCGCGACATACCTCACGTTCTTCGGTGAGCCTCGCGGTGCCGCGGCGCACTTCGTCCACGGCGACGCACACGACGATCATCATGCGGTCGCACACGATGTACACGACGTCCACGATGCGCACGGACACGAACCCGAACCGGCACACGCCAGGCCACTGCCGTTCGCACCCACCGACTCGCCGTGGTTGATCACCGTCCCGCTGTTGATCCTCGGGTTCTTCTCGATCGTCTCCGGCTACCTCAACGCCGCAGCCTTCAAGACCAACTTCTTCCACAGATGGACCGAGGCGGCGATCGGCGTCGAAGTTCCGGAAGGCGGCGCGTTCAAGTGGGTCAACGCCTTGCCGTCGATCATCATGATCGCCGCCGGCTTCGCGATCAGCCTGTTCGTGTGCACGCAGATCTACGGCACCGCCGATTCCAGGTTGAAGGGCCTCACCCAACGGCGCGCCGTGCTCCGTGGCGGTTATCAGTTCCTGGTCAACAAGTACTACCTCGACTATCTCTATGAGAAGGTCATCGTCCACGCCATCGCCCATCCCATCGCGGCGGCCGCGTACTGGGTGAACCAGAACGTGCTCGACGGCGTCGTCAACGCTGTCGGTATCGGTGGGCGCAAGACCGGTGACTGGGTCTACAAGAACGTCGACCAACGCGTGGTCGACGGGGCCGTCAACGGCAGCGGCACGGTGGCCCGAGGCACCGGTGGTGTGTTGCAGCCCGTCCAATCAGGCAAGGTCAGCATGTACGGCGCGCTCCTGTTCGGTGCCGCGGCCGTCGGCGCCCTCGTACTCGTACTCGTCAACAGCTAGAGGAACCCATGGAAGTACTCACAGACCAAAATTGGCTGCTCAGCCTCGGCACGTTCTTGCCGCTGGCCGGCGTGCTGGTGATGCTGTTCATCCCGCGACGGGAAGAGACCCTGATCAAAGCCGCCGGCATCGTCACCGCAGCAGCCACGCTGGTGGTCGGCGTCTACACCCTCGTCCAGTTCGACTACGGACAGGCGAGCAAGCAGCAGTTCTTCGCCTCGACCGACTGGATCCGTCCGATCAGGGCCACGTACACGGTCGGTCTCGACGGGATCAGCCTGCCGCTCTACTTCCTGTCGATGGTCATCACGTTGTTGGTGATGGTCTACTCGTGGGACCACGTCCCGGCACCGGGCAACCCCAAGGCGTTCTTCATCTTGATGCTGGTGCTGCAGACGGGAATGGCCGGCACGTTCGTCGCCCAGGACCTCATCTTGTTCTTCGTCTTCTTCGAACTGGTGCTGTTGCCGATGTACTTCATGATCGGCGTCTGGGGTGGCGACAACCGCCAGTACGCCTCGCTGAAGTTCTTCCTCTACACCATGTTCGGCTCGGCGCTGATGCTCGTGTCGTTCATCGCGCTGTTCGTCATCACCAAGAACAACAGCGCGACTCCGGAACTGGCCACATTCAAGTTCCAGTGGTTCCTGGAGAACGGCGCCGGCGTCGCCAAGAACACGGCGATCTGGATCTTCGCCGGGATGTTCATCGGCTTTGCGGTCAAGGTGCCGATGTTCCCGTTCCACACATGGCTGCCCGACGCCCACACCGAAGCACCCACGCAGGGTTCTGTCATTCTCGCCGCGATCCTGCTGAAACTCGGTACGTACGGCTTCGTGCGGATCGCGCTGCCGTTCCTGCCGCAAGCGGCCGTGAAGTGGGCACCGATCATCGCCGTGCTCGCCGTGATCGGCATCATCTACGGCGCGCTCGGTTGCCTCGCCCAGACCGACATGAAACGACTGATCGCGTTCTCGTCGGTGGCCCACATGGGCTTCGTGATGCTCGGCATCTCCACGCTGACCACGTTGGGAATCGACGCGGCCGTTTTCGGAATGGTTGCCCACGGTCTCATCACCGGCATGTTGTTCTTCCTCGCCGGTTCGGTGAAGGAGCGATATCACACGCTGCAGATCAGCCGGCTGCGTGGCATGCTCAAGCAGATCCCGCGGCTCGGCTGGATCCTCGGCTTCTGTGCGATGGCCTCGCTCGGCCTGCCGGGCCTCGCCGGCTTCTGGGGCGAGTTCCCGGCACTTCTCAGCGCGTACACACCAGCTGCCGGGCTCAGCGAACAGCTCTACCGCACGCTGCTCGTCATCGCCGCGATCGGAACCGTGCTGGCGGCCAGCTACCTGTTGTGGTTGTACCAGCGAACCGCCTTCGGTGAGCCGACCGAGGAGTTCAGTGGTCACGGCGGTCATGCGCATGCCGCCGGTGCGGCGGCGAACCCCGATCACGACGACATCCACGACGTGAACATCTACGAGTGGCTGGCGTGGACGCCCTTGTTGATCTCGATCCTCGTGTTCGGCGTCTACCCGCAGTTGCTGTTCAAGGTCATGGACCCCGCTGTCGACCAACTCACCGCGGTGTTCAGGAAGTAACGAATGCTCTCGTCGCTGCTCGCTGCAAGTGACTTCGCGTCACCGACGGTCGACTATCACGCTCTCGCGCCGGAGATCGTGCTCGGCGCAGGGATCTGCCTCGTGTTGCTGGTCGACTTGTTCATCGGCGAGAGCAAGCGATGGGTGCTCGCCACGCTGTCGGGCTTCGTGCTGCTCGGTGCGTTCCTGCCAGTCGTCACGCTGGGAGTCATCGGCGGCGACGTGCGATCGATGTTCGACGATCGCTACGTGGTCGACCACTTCAGCCTCGTGCTGAAAGCCCTCTTCTTGTTGAGCGGCTACATCGTCGTGCTGCTGTCGACCCACGAGATCGAAGAGGGCGGCTATCACCAAGGCGAGTACTACGTGCTGCTGCTGTCGAGCATCTTGGGCATGGTGATGATGGCCTCGGCGCGCGACCTCGTCAGCTTGTTCGTCGCGCTCGAGTTCTTGTCGATACCCGCCTACATGATGGCGGCCTGGCGCAAGCGTGATCGGAAGAGCAACGAAGCCGGTGTGAAGTACTTCCTGCTCGGTGTCTTCGCCAGCGCCGTGATGCTCTACGGGATGAGCCTGTTGTACGGAGCCACAGGCACCACGAAGCTCACCGCGATCGGCGAACTGGTGACCGGCAAGGGCAAGCTCGGCGGTGTCGAGGTGATGGGCGTCGTCTTCGTGATCATCGGCTTCGCGTTCAAGGTCAGCGCCGTTCCCTTCCACACGTGGGCCCCGGATACGTACGAGGGTGCCCCCACCCCGGTGACCGCGTTCCTCAGCGTCGCGTCGAAGGCCGCCGGTTTCGTCGCCTTGATACTGCTCGTCTATCTCGCCTTCCCGAAGGCGACCGACGTGTACCAACCGTTCATATGGGTGATGGCCGCGCTGACGATGACGGTGGGCAACGTGGTCGCGTTGCGCCAGACCAACATCGTCCGCCTGCTGGCCTACTCGAGCATCAGCCAAGGCGGGTTCATCTTGATGCCGCTGGTCGTGGCCGGAACGAGCGCGTCGGCAGCGGAGGCTTCACTGCGCGCCGTGGTCGTGTACCTCATCATCTACGCCGCTACCAACCTCGGCGCCTTCGCCGTGGTGATCGCCGTCAGCCGCAAGACGCGCAGCGGCGAGATCTCGAGCTACGGCGGTCTGTTCGGCTACGCGCCGGCGCTGGCGGTGCTGATGACCGTATTCCTCGCGTCGCTCGCCGGCATCCCGCCGCTCGGTGGCTGGTACGCCAAGTTCGGCGTCTTCAATGCAGTCCTCACCGCGCGCAGCGGATGGGGATACAGCATCGCCGTCATCGGCGCCATCAACGCCGTGATCGCCACCGCGTACTACGTGACGATCATGCGCGAGATGTGGATGAAGCCGGTACCGGACGGCGACGTCACGCCGGTGACGGTCCCGGGCTCGATCAAGGCCGCACTGGCGATCACGGCACTCGCCACGCTCGTGTTCGGAGTACTGCCCGGCTTCACCGGCTACGGAGGCATCACCGAGCTCGCCGGTGCCTTCGGCCTCTGACGAAGTCCTCGCGGCGATCGACGCCGCGGGGGGAGCTATTCGCTTCGACGAGTACATGCGCATCGCCCTGTACGGAGAGCAAGGGTTCTACACCGTCGGTGGGGCTGCCGGCCGGCGCGGCGATTTCATCACCTCGCCGGAGGTCGGCCCGTTGTTCGGCGCGGTGCTGGCTCGCTGGATCGAGGCGGAGTTCATCCGGCTGGGAGAGCCCGACGAGTTCGTGATCGTCGAATGCGGTGCGGGCCCCGGTTCGCTCGCCCGGTCCGTGCTGGCGGCGGAGCCGAAGTGGCGGCACCACTACGTCGCCGTCGAGATCTCCGAGTCGCAGCGGCAACGTCACCCCGCGGAGGTGTCGTCGGTCTCCGTGATGCCGACGCATGTCGACTTCGGTGTCGTCGTTGCCAACGAGCTGCTCGACAACCTGCCGTTCAGGTTGGCGGTGTTCGACGGTGGATGGCGCGAGGTCGTCGTCGTGAAAGGACGCGGTCGTGAGTTGATGGAAGACACCCTCGCAACGAGCCCTGACTGGAAATGGCTTCCGACGCCGGCCCCGCACGGCACACGCCTGCCGGTTCAGGAGCAGGCAGCGGCCTGGGTGGCGAACGCGGTGAAGATCCTCGACGAAGGAGCTGTGATCGCGTTCGACTATTGCACGGCGACCACAGCAGATCTCGTCGATCGTCCCTGGCGGGATTGGCTGCGCACGTACCGGGCGCACGGTCGCGGCGAGCACTACTTGCGGAACTGCGGCGGCCAGGACATCACCGCGCAGGTGTGCCTGGACCAACTGCCGACGCCGTTGTCCGTGCACACGCAAGCGGAGTTCCTGCGGAATTTCGGCATCGACGAACTCGTCGACGAGGGTCGTCGCCGCTGGTCAGAAGCCGCGGCGCGACCCGACCTGACTGCGTTGACGATGCGCAGCCGCATCGTCGAGGCTCAGGCCCTGCTCGACCGTCAAGGTTTGGGCTCGTTCGACGCCGTGACGTGGCAACCACAGTCACCAATTCGCGCGGTACGTGACGAAATCGACAGTTTTCACCCGTAGTAGTTAATTCAGCGCCTACTGTGAGTGGGCCGAATGGATTATCGCCGGGTATGTCGTTTTCATCTAATGTGACCAGGACAATTGGGCGGGGCCTTCCTTCGGCGGGACCCGCGAGTGGGGAAGGATGACGATGAGGCACGTCAAGACGCGGCGGAACGAACGAACGCGCATAGTGGCGCTTGTCGCCACCTTTTTGTTGTTGGTCGCGGGCGTGCTCGTGTCCGCCCCGGGGATGATGAGCGCCAGCGCATCCGGTTCTCCGTCGACGACGGACCAGGTCAATGACGACGAGAACCAGAACGAGGACGAGAACCAGGCCGAAGACGAAGACCAGGACGAACCCGAAGTCGAATGTCAGGTCGAGAACGAACACGAGAACGAGGACGAGAACCAGGCCGAAGACGAGAACGAGGACGAGAACCAGAACGAGGACGAGGACCACAGCGGTGACGACTCGTCCGGTCACTCCTCCGACGACGACAAGACCTCAGCGTTCAGCGTCGACTCGGCGAGCCAGAACGAGGACGAAAACCAGGCCGAGGAAGAGAACCAGAACGAGGACGAGAACCAGAACGAGGACGAGAACCAACACGAGGACGACGACGAGGACGAGAACCAGAACTGCGTCGCCACGCTGACCGTCTTCAAGACGATCGGTGAGGACACGCACGGTGGAGTCCTCACGGCAGATGACTTCCAGTTGCTCGTCGACGGAATGCCGCAGGCCCAGAACGTCGCCGCCGATGTCCCCTCGGGTGTCCACACGGTCAGCGAGGATCAGCAGCAGGGCTACGAGTTGCGGGCGATCCTCTGCAGCGACGACGACACCAACGTGTTCTTCCAGAACTACGACGGCGTCGTCGATCTGGCACCGGGCCAGCACGTCTCGTGCAACGTCATCAACGACGAGATCGCACCGACCATCACGGTGCACAAAGAGGTCGTCAACAACAGCGGCGGTTCGGCCGAGCCGCAGGATTTCCAACTCGTCATCAACGACGACGACACGATTGCTCAGGGCACGCCGTATCCCGTGACCGCGAACGCGATCAACGTCGTCACCGAGACCGGTGATGTCGCCGGCTACGCGCCGACCATGGTGGAGTGCACGAGCGATCTGCCCGACTCGCCGAACAACTTCACGGTCACCGATACCGGCATGGCCGACGTCACTCCTGTGCTCGGTGAGAACGTCGACTGCACCATCACCAACGACGATGTCGCCTCCGGGCTGACCGTCGTCAAGAGTGTCCACAACGACGATGGCGGGAATGCCGCGGTCGCCGACTTCCCGCTGCAGGTCAACGGCGAGCCCGTCACCTCAGGCCAGCAGATTTCGGTCGTGACGGACACCGATGTGACGATCTCCGAGACCCAGCAGCCGGGCTATGTGGCGATCGACATCAGTTGCGTCAGCACCGATCCGAATTCGTCGAACAACCTCGACCTCGGCGAGCCGCTCGATCCGGCGTCGCTTGCGATCATCAACGTCTCCGCCACCGAGACTGTCGTCTGCACCATCGTCAACGACGACGTCGCACCGACCGTCACGGTTCACAAGGTCGTCGTCGGTGGCACCGCGCTGGCCGGCGAATTCCAGATGACGGTCAACGACAACCCGGTCGATCAGGACACGCCGTCGCCGACGCTCTCCAACACCCCGATCGTCGTGTCCGAGATCGCGGTCCCCGGCTACCAGCAGACGAGCGTCGAGTGCACCGACAACGACGCCAACACTCCGGTCGGGCATCCGCTGTTGCTCGACGAGGGCCAGAACGTCACCTGTGTCGTCACCAACACCTTCCAACCTGCGACCGTCACCGTCACCAAGGCCGTCAAGAACGACTCCGGTGGCAACCTCGCTGCTGCTGACTTCGACCTGACGCTCGACGACGTCGTCGTCGCCCAGGGCACGGCGATCGATGTCGACGCCGGCGCCCACGTGATCGGCGAGATCGCGACGCCCGGTTACGCGCAGGCGAGCATCGTCTGCAAGGACGACGCCACCGGCGCGACAGTTGGTGATGGAGGAAGCATCCTCGTCGTCGACGGTCAGCACGTGACCTGCACGGTCTCCAACGACGACATCCCGGCCACGTTGAGGTTGGTCAAGCAACTGATCAACGACAACGGTGCTCAGGCCAACCCGGCGAGCTTCCAGTTGCAGATCGACGGCGCCAACGTGCCCCAGCTCGTCGCCAACTCGGTGTCGGCCGGCACGCACACCATCGGTGAGGTGTTCGTCCCGGGTTGGCGCCTGACGGCGATCACCTGCACGGACGACGTGACGAAGGAGCCTGTCAGCTACAACGCCGGCATCGCTCTGAGTCTCGATCAACACGCCACCTGCATCGTGTTCAACGACGACGATCCCGTCGATCTGGCCATCACCAAGACCGATGACGGTCTGGTCAAGGTGGCCGGCGGCGCGTCGTTCGACTACACCATCACCGTCGACAACCTCGGCCCCCGTGATGTCACCGCGGGTGCTGCTGTCACGGTCACCGATCAACTTCCGGTCGGCTTCGACTTCGTCGGATTCCCTGCCAACTGCACCGCGGCCGGTCAGACGTTGACCTGTGTCGTCGATGCTGCCGACCTGCAGGTGGCCGACCCGCCGGTCGTCATCACGGTCACCGTCACGGCGCACCCCGACATCGCCAGTGGCACGTACACCAACACGGCCTTCGTCAACACGGCCGAGGACCCGGCCTGCGTCGGTACGGGATGCGCGCCCGTCTGCGGCGCGAGCAACAACGTTGCCTGCCAGGACACCGACATCCGGCGTGAGGCGAGCATCACCATCGACAAGCACGACGACGTCGTCGGCAACGTCAACCCGGCCGATGTCTTCAACTACTTCATCACGGTCACCAACCCCGGCCCGTCGACGTTCCTCGGCGATCTCACGGTCACCGACGACCTGCCGCCCGAGCTCTCACTTGTGTCGGTCGATGGTGGCCCGCAGTGGAGCTGCGCGCCGGTCGATCCGGTGATCTGCACCTTCGGTCTCCCTCTTCAGGCCGGCCAGAGCACGCCCACGATCACCATCAAGGTGCAGCTCGATCCCAACTTCCTCGGCACCAGTGTGTTCAACCAGGCAACGGGGACAGCCACGGTCGATCCGCCGGTGCCGGTGCAGGGGCTGTTGCGCACCGAGGCCACGACTGGAGCTCCGGGCACCGTCGTCACCGCCACCGACGACGAGACCACCTCCGTCGTCCGCAACTCTGACATGGCGATCGTCAAGTCGGTATCGCAGGCGACGGCGGCTTCCGGCGGCCAGTTCAACTGGATCTTCGACGTCACCAACAATGGTCCGGAGACGGCCACCAACGTGGTCGTCAACGACAGCATTCCGGCAGCCTTCGAAGTGCTCGGAGCGTTCCCCGGCGCCGGCCTGAACTGCACCAACACCACGAGCTCGGTGCAGTGCACCGCCGCATCGATGGCCGTCGGCGCATCTGTTCGGGTCACGGTCCAAGTCAGGGTCGTCGCCGGAACGCCGGCCGGCACCATCACCAACACGGCAACTGTCTCATCCGATTCGGTCGACTCCGATCCGAGCAACAACAGCTCGTCGGCATCGATCGATGTTGCGGCCGCGGAGAGTCTGGGTCCGGTTCCTCCCGCCCAGAACCCGCCGGGCAACACCCAGCTGCCCCGCACGGGCAGCGACTCCGGAGAGCCGATGCGGCTCGCCGCGATGTTGCTGACCGCCGGGGCGCTGGCCGTTTACGTCGCTCGGCGACGCAGGTCGGTGACGACCCAGTAGAGATGTCAGCGTGACGTTGCTCGCCCGACAGGGACGGAGGGCGAGCAGCGTCACTGCTGCGCAGGCTCGGTGACAGGAGGTTTCGCTAACGTGCCCGTGGGGGTTACGACATGAGCGACAGCCACAACACCATCGACGACCTGATGTTGGAGAACCGTAAGTTCCCTCCCTCGGCCGAGTTCAAGCGTCAAGCACTCGTCACCGACACGGGGATGTACGACGATGCCGGCGAGGACTACCAAGGCTTCTGGGCCCGGCAGTCTCACGATCTGCTGACGTGGTCGTCGGACTGGACCACGATCTGCGAATGGGAGCTGCCGTTCGCCAAGTGGTTCGTCGGCGGACAGCTCAACGTCACCTACAACTGCCTCGACCGGCACGTGGAGGCAGGCCGCGGCGACAAGGTCGCGTTCTACTGGGAAGGTGAGCCCGGCGACTCCCGCGTGCTGACGTACGCCGACCTGCTCGACGAGGTGCAGCGGTTTGCGAATGCGTTGAAGAGCCTCGGTGTCGCCAAAGGCGATCGGGTCAACATCTACCTCCCGATGATCCCCGAGGCTGCCATCGCGATGTTGGCGTGTGCGCGCATCGGCGCCGCCCACAGCGTCGTGTTCGGCGGCTTCAGCGCCCAGTCGTTGTCCGATCGGATCAACGACGCCGAAGCGAAGGTGTTGATCACGGCCGACGGCGGTTACCGCAGGGGCGACGTCTTCCCACTGAAGTCGGCGGCCGACGAAGCCATCGCCACGGCTCCGAGCATCGATCACGTCGTCGTGGTCCGTCGCGGCGGCAACGAGATCGAGATGGTCGACGGCCGCGACCACTGGTATCACGACCTCATCGCCGCCGCCGACGGCGATTGCCCGGCCGAGCCGATGGACAGCGAGCAACTGCTGTTCCTGCTGTACACCAGCGGCACCACCGGCAAGCCCAAGGGAATCATGCACACCAGCGGCGGCTACCTCACCCAGACCGCGTTCACGCACAAGTACGTGTTCGACCTCCATCCCGAGACCGACGTGTTCTGGTGCACCGCGGATGTCGGCTGGGTCACCGGCCACAGTTACATCGTCTATGGGCCGCTGGCCAACGGTGCGACCAGCGTGATGTACGAGGGCGTGCCCAACTTCCCGGCCAACGACCGCTTCTGGGCGATCATCGAGAAGTACAAGGTCACCAAGTTCTACACAGCACCCACTGCCATCCGTACGTTCATGAAATGGGGTGCCGAGGAGCCGGCCAAGCACGACCTGTCGTCGCTGCTCGTGATCGGCTCGGTCGGCGAACCGATCAACCCCGAGGCGTGGATGTGGTACCGGGACAACATCGGTGGCGGCACGTGTCCCGTCGTCGACACGTGGTGGCAGACCGAGACCGGCGGCATCATGATCAGCCCGCTGCCGGGGGCGACGACGTTGAAGCCCGGTTCGGCGACCTTCCCGCTGCCCGGCGTCAGCGCCGAGGTGGTCGACGACAACGGGGCGAGGGTCGAGCGTGGCGGCGGCTACCTGACGTTGACACGGCCGTGGCCGGGGATGCTGCGTGGCATCTGGGGCGACACACAGCGGTACGTCGACACCTATTGGAGTCGCTTCGAGGGGCGCTACTTCGCCGGCGACGGCTGCAAGCTCGACGACGAGGGGTATCTGTGGCTGCTCGGTCGTGTCGACGATGTGATGAACGTCAGCGGCCATCGCATCTCGACCACCGAGGTGGAATCCGCGCTCGTGTCGCACCCTGCCGTTGCCGAGGCTGCGGTCGTGGGCGCCCGCGACGACATGACCGGTCAGGCGATCATCGCCTACGTGACGTTGCGCGGCGGCAGCGACGCCGACATCACGGATCTGCGCAATCACGTCGCCACGGAGATCGGGGCCATCGCCAAGCCGAAGACGATCTACCTCACACCGGACCTGCCGAAGACCCGCAGCGGCAAGATCATGCGCCGGTTGTTGCGCGACGTCGCCGAAGGCCGGAATCTCGGCGACACGACGACTTTGGCCGACGCGTCCGTCGTCGGCGAGCTCCAGCGCCGCGCAGCGGAGGCCCCGAGCGAGGAATGACACTCTGAGTGCTCAAGCAGAGCCCGTGACGTGCCGATACACGGTAGGTGACGGAAGAGGAGCTGGCGACTGAGCCTGGTCGGGTTGCGACGCGCGCCGACGACGCGGCCACCGAAACTGAGCACGTCTTCACACCGAAGGACTTCCGTCTGGATCTGCGCGCTCGACTGGCGATAGCCGAAGACGAGCCGCTGCCCAATCTCGACAGCCCAGAGATCCGCAAGCTGACCTGGGAACACGTTGTACCCGACCGGCCGGTGCCGTCCACACCGAGTGCGGCAACCATCGTCCCGTTGCCGCCGCCGAGTCGGGTCGCTCCCCCATTGCCCCCGCAGCCCGCCATGCCCCTGCAACCACCACAACCCACAGTGGTCGAGCACGTCGTGGTCGAACCGGAACCCGATGTCGTCGCCGACGAACCGGTCGCCGAGGTTTTGGTCGACGAGGAACGCGATGACCTCGACGAAGCGGTTGACGAGGATGTCGAAGAAGAACTGGTCGTAGAGGCCGACGAAGATGACGTCGAAGAAGACATCGAAGAAGTGATCGTCGTCGTCTCCGCCGCTGAGGCAGAGGTCAACCGT
>Ga0207648_10001275_pt1 | contig 28151 bp, 27 predicted proteins | sample KBSMisM32_FD_184310 | JGI IMG/M metagenome (GOLD analysis project Ga0207648, IMG submission 184310) | Miscanthus rhizosphere microbial communities from Kellogg Biological Station, Michigan, USA - KBS Miscanthus M3-2 (SPAdes) (version 2) | ecosystem: Host-associated > Plants > Roots >... | reverse complement strand
GTCGGTCGTCGTCGGCCTCACGGTCGTGGCCGGGTTGGCGAGCTACCTGCCGGCGCGGCGGGCCCTGCGCATCGAGCCGATGACGACGCTGAACATGGAGTAGCACTGTCGGGCAAAGGGCAGAGGGCCTGGGGATAGGGCCGAGGGAAGGGCCTGGGAATAGGGCTTGTAGGCCATTTGACGTTATCTACTTACTAATGTATAGTTGAATACATTATGTCAGTAAGAGCGGTCAAACGCATCATCCAGGCCACGCCGACCGTCGAAGGAGCCGGCGTCAAGCTGCGCCGCGCCTTTGGCTTCGGCAACACCACCGACTTCGACCCGTTTCTCCTCCTCGACGACTTCCGCAACGAGTCGCCCGCCGACTACAGCGCGGGATTCCCGTGGCACCCGCATCGCGGCATCGAGACCATCACCTACGTTCTCGCCGGCAACGTCACGCACGCCGACAGCCTCGGCAACCAGGGGGCGCTCGGAGCCGGCGACGTGCAGTGGATGACCGCGGGCCGCGGGATCCTCCACCAGGAAATGCCGAAGGGGGATCCGCAGGGGCGGATGCACGGCTTCCAGTTGTGGGCCAATCTGCCCGCCTCGCTCAAGATGAGCTCCCCGCGCTATCAGGACATCGCCGCGCGCGACATCCCCGAAGTCACCGAGGATGATGGCACGCGCGCACGCGTAATCTGCGGCGAGTTCTGGGGACAGAGAGGCCCGGTCGAAGGCGTCGCCGCCGATCCGCGTTACGTCGACATCTTCGTCCCTGCCGGCCGCCGCAAGCGAATCGCAGTGGACCGCACGAACCACGCCTTCGCGTACGTCTTCGAAGGCTCCGGAACCTTCCGCGATGCATCCGAGCCACGCGCCGTGCTCACTGAGGCGGTGGACGGATCCGATCGCACGGAGTACAGCGCCGCCGGCAACCGCTCGCTGGTACTGTTCGATCGCGGCGACGAGATCGTGGTCCAGGCCGGCGACGAAGGGATCCGGTTCATCCTGGTCTCGGGACGCCCGATCGAGGAGCCCGTGGCATGGTACGGCCCGATCGTGATGAATACCCAGGCCGAGCTCCAGCGGGCGTTTCGAGAGTTGCGCGACGGCACTTTCATCAAGAAGTAACCGCCGCCGTCGACCTGCGACGTCCGACCTCCGACCTCCTCACCGAGGCGGCCTCCGCGCCACGACCTGCACTGCGCGGTTGTGCGTCTCGGCGGAGATCACCTCGAATCCCGCGGCGAGCAGCTCGCGCGCCACGGTCTGCGGCTTGACCCCGTGAAAGCCGTCCGCCGAACGGCCGGACGGCTTCTCCGCTTCCTCGCCCGGCGGCGTGAAGTCGATCACGGCAAGGCGGCCGCCGGGCTTGAGCGACTTGAAGAGGCTGGCGTTCATCGCCGCGGGATCGCCGAAGTGGTGATAGACGTTGCGCATGAAGATCGCGTCGCAGCATTGATCGCTGAAGCCGGTCTCGGTCTCGCGCCCTTCGACCGGCGTCACGTTCTTCACGCCGGCCTTCTCGGCCGCGCGCGGCAGGGCGGCCAGCCGTTCCTTGTTCAATTCGTTGCTGAACACGGTGCCGGTGGGGCCGACGGCCTTCGCCATCGCCACCGTCAGCTCGCCGTCTCCGGCGCCAATCTCCCCGACGGCGCTGCCTTCGTGAATCTCCAGGCTCTTGATCAGCCATTCGGCGTCGGCGGCGTTCTCCTGCGCCGACTGGGCGAATGCAAACGACGTGAAGAGGAGCAGGACAAGCGGTGTGACGAGGCGGCGCTGGCGGTGCAGATGCATACGCGATTGGACGAACCGGCGACCTCTGCGGTTTGGGATTCCCGCCCTCCGGGAACGCCACGCCCGCCAGGCGCATCGAATACTCAGACAGCATGCGAGAAGCCCCGAAAACGACGATTCCGAGCCAGCCGGCCGCGCTCGAGGCGCTGATGCGCCGGCACAACGCCCGCCTCTTCCGCGTCGCGCGCGCCATCCTCAAGGACGACGCCGCCGCCGAAGACGCGCTGCAGGACGCCTACGTCCAGGCGTTCCGGCGCTCGGACCAGTTCCGGGGTGAGGCCGAGCTCGCCACCTGGCTCACGCGGATCGTCATCAACCAGGCGCTGATGGTGCTGCGCAAGCGCAAGCGCGAACCGATTGTCGTGCCGTTCCGCGCCTTCGACGGGCACGAGGGGAGATCCGACGACATGGCCAGCGACCTCCCGGACGAGAAGGCGGAGTCCCCTTCCGATTCGACGCTGCGCGGTGAAATCCGAAAGGTCATCGAGCGCCGTATCGATCAGTTGCCGGTCGCCTTCCGCACCGTGTTCGTGATGCGCGAGGTGGAAGAGATGACGGTGCAGGAGACGGCGGAGTGCCTCGGCATCCCGCCGGCGACGGTGCGCACGCGGCTGTTCCGCGCGCGCGCGCTGCTGCGCGAATCGCTCGAGCGCGACATGGACACGGCGCGCGCCGGCGTCTACGGCTTCGCCGGCGCACGCTGCGATCGGATCGTGGCCGCGGTGCTGGCGCGGCTCGAGCAGGACCGGCGGGAATAAACGCCGCCCGCCGGCGGTTCTCACACACGGCGTCGGAATCACCCGAACACATCACCGTATTCAAGGAGAGTCAATGAAGTCTTCCGTTCTCGTCCTCGCCGGTTCCCTGCTGCTGCCGACCGCGGCGTTGGCCCAGGGCATCAACGATGCGCAGATTGCCAAGATCGTCGTCACCGCCAACCAGGTCGACGTCGATGCCGGCAGGCTCGCGGCGTCCAAGGCGACCAATCCCGAAGTCAAGAAGTTCGCGCAGACGATGGTCACCGACCACACCGGCGTGAACAAGCAGGCGGTGGATCTCGCGACGAAGCTCGGCGTCAAGCCCGAGGACAACGACACCGCGAAGAGCCTCGCCAGCGGCGGCCAGGCGAACCTGGCGAACCTGAAGACGCTCAAGGGCAAGGAGTTCGACAAGGCGTACGTCGATCACGAGGTGGCGTATCACCAGGCGGTGCTCGACGCCGTCGACAAGACGCTGATCCCCGGCGCGAAGAACGAGGAGCTGAAGGCGCTGCTCGTCAAGGTGCGCCCCGCGTTCGTCGCGCACCTCGAGCACGCGAAGATGGTCCAGTCGGACCTCTCGAAGTAACAACCGTGACGCGCCCGTTCACTTCGCGCGCGCTCACGGCCCTGCTTGCCGCGCTCGGCGCCGTCACGATCGTGACGGCGTCGGGTGCCGCGGCGGCGAAACCGGAGCGCCACGCCGTCACCGTCGTCGCGACGTCGTTCGCACCGGCCGATCTCACGGTCAACGCCGGCGACCGCGTCGTCTGGACCAACAAGGATCCCTATCCGCACACCGCCACGTCGAAGACCGGCGGGTTCGACTCCGACGACATCAAGCCGGGCAAGACGTGGACGTTCGTCGCGAAGAAGAAGGGGGACTTCCCCTACATCTGCAGCATCCATCCTTCGATGAAGGGCACGCTGCACGTGAAGTAGATCAGTCCAGCCGCAGGGCCGTGATCGGGTCGACCCGCGAGGCGCGGATCGCCGGCACGGCGCTGGCGGCCAGCGCCACTCCCGCCAGCATCAGCGGCACGGCCACGAACGTCGACGGGTCCCGCACCGAGACGCCAAACACCATCGACGACAGGGCCCGGCTGAGCGCCATCGCACCGGCAATACCCGCGGCGATCCCCGCGCTCCCCACCAGCATCCCCTCACCCACGACGAGCCGCAGCACGCCGCCGCGATCGGCGCCAAGCGCCATCCGCAGCGCCAGCTCCTTCGTCCGCTGCGACACCGAATACGCCAGCACGCCGTAGGTGCCGATCGCCGAGACGACCAGCGCGATCGCCGCAAAGACGCCCAGCAGCGTCGCGTTCAGCCGCGGCTGCGCCGCGCTCGACGACACCCATTCCGCCATCGGACGAACGTTGGCGATCGGGACGTCCGGATCCATCTCGCGGACCTTGCGGCGGATGACGCTGACGACCGAAGCCGGATCGCCGTCGATGCGGACCACGATGTCCATCAGCGCCCAGGTGCGATAGCCGGCCGAGTAGTACAACGCGGGGGACTCCCGGTTCAACGTGGTGCTGCGTACGTCGCCGACCACGCCGACCACCGTGAAGTCCTTGCCGTCGGCGACGCGGCGCACGGTACGGCCGATCGGGTCCTCGTCTCCCCAGAACGTGCGCGCGGTGGCCCGGCTGACGATCATGACCGCCGGCGCGGTGGCCGTGTCCGCGGCGGTGAAATCGCGTCCCTTGAGCAGCGGGATCCGCATGGCCTCGAAGTACGCCGGCCCGACCGTCCGCCAGTCGATCGGCACCGAGGTTCCAGGCGGCAGCGCCGAGCGGCCCGGCGCGGCGACCGGCGACGTCGTGTAGTTGCCGGCGCCGAACGGAATGCCGCTCGAGACGCCGGCGGCCTTCACGCCGGGGATCGTCCTGATCGCGGATCCCAGCTCGCGATAGAACTCGACGCCGCGGGCCCCCGCATACTTCCCCGGCGGAAGCGAGACCTGGAGCGTCATGACGCGATCGGGATCGAAGCCGAGCGTCACGTGCTGCAGCTCGAGCAGGCTGCGCACCAGCAGCACCGCGCCAATCAGCAGCATCGTCGCGAGCCCGAGCTCCGCCGCCGCGAGGGCCTTGCGGAACGCGCGTCCCGCGCCGGTCGAGGCGCGCCCCGATTCCTTGAGCGTCGCGTTGAGATCGGTGCGCGCGGCATGCCACCCCGGCGCCAGCCCGAAGACGATCCCCGTCGCGAGCGAGACCGCCGCGGCAAACAGCAGCACCGTGCGATCGACGCCGATGTCGGGAACCGGCAGCACGAACGGCGGCAGCGTCGCTTCCAGGACGTCCACCGCCCAGACCGCCGCGATCACGCCCGCGACGCCGCCAATCGCCGACAGCACCAGGCTCTCGACGAGCAGCTGCCGCAGCAAACGTGCGCGGCTGGCGCCGATGGCCGCCCGGACCGCCATCTCCTTCTGCCGCGACAGGGCGCGCGACAGCAGCAGGTTGGCGACGTTGGCGCTGACGATCAGCAGCACGAACAGCACCGCGCCGAGCAGCACCAGCAGCGCCGTCCGCAGTTGCGTGCTGACGAACGTGTCGGTGAACGTGACCAGGTTCACGCCCCAGTCGCGCATCTCGGGATACTGCTGGGCCATGCGGGCGGCGATGGCGTCCATCTCGACCTGCGCGGCGCGGGGGCTGATGCCCGGCTTGAGCCGCCCGGCGACGAAGATGACGTGATTCAGCCGCATCTCCTTCGGCGGATCGATGGTCAGCGGCACCCACACGTCGCCCGCGGTGAGGACGGTGAGCGCGCGCGGCGCGATGCCGACGACGGTGTAGGCGATGCCGTTGAAGGTGAGCGGCGATCCGAGAAGCCCGGGATCCGCGTTGAACCGGCGCCGCCACAGCGATTCGCTGATCATCGCCACGGGCGCCGCGCCCGGCCGATCTTCCTCGTCGGTGAAGCCGCGTCCGGCGACGGCGTTGAGCCCGAGGAGCGGCAGCAGCGACGGCGACATCGCGTTCCCGGTGTACTGCTCCGGCTCGCCGCGCCCGCTCAGATTGAAGGTCGAGAACCGAAAGGCCCCAAGCCGCTCGAACGACTGCGTCTGCTCTTTCCACGACAGGAAGTTGAGAACGGACGCGCCGAAGTTCGGCAGGTGCAGCCGGTCGTTCTTCTCGGCCACCTGCATCAACCGGGCAGGCTCGCCAAACGGCAGCGGCCGCAGCAGCACGGCGTTGACCACGCTGAAAATCGCGGTCGTGGCGCCGATGCCGAGCGCGATCGTGAGCACCACTGTGATCGTGAAGAGCCGCGACGAGCGGAGGAGCCGGAGAGCGAAGCGGAGGTCGTGCATGGAGCCTCGGCGCGAGTGTGCCTCATCTGCGCGCGGCGCGGCACGCTCGAAGTGACGGAGCGCGTGACGGGACGGCGATTCCTGTGATCGCATTACAGGCCCGTAATCGCCGTGTGCGCCGTGTAAATCTTCGCAGGTCAGTGTGGGAACGCTTCACGCCAAGCATGGTTCGGGCCGACCGGCGATCTCGCGCAACTCCGCTGGCGTCAGAAACTTGGCGGGAGCGGTTTTCACGGCCGAGTCGGCGCGGAATTTGGAAGGGTTTTGGGCATGGAGCCAAAGGGAGCGTTGACCATGCCCTCTGAAAACGCTGTGCGGCTCTCGAGCGCACAAAAGCGGGATCTCCTGGGAATGTCCGCCGCCGCGGTGATTACCACCGCGCTGATCGCTGCCCCGATCCTTCTTCCTCACGACGCCGGAGTCCCCGCTCTCGTCGATCCCGTGGCCATCACCGCGGAAGCGGTGCCCGTGCCTGCCTTGATTCAGTCGATCGGTCCGTCGACGTTGAACGTCCACGTGATGCCGGCCGCGGTGACGGTCACGCCGGCGCCGGCCCGTCGGCGCGAGCGTCCGATGCCCCCGCCGCAGGCGCGCCTGACGAGCCGTCCGATGACCACGTCGGCGCCGCTGCTGGTCGCCGTCAACACGACCGGCTCGCGTGCGTCGAAGCCGCTCGGCAAGCGCATCGCCGGGCTCTTTATCGGCGACGGCACGTACAGCGTGAGGCCGTTCCCCACGGTCTCGACCGAGCGCCAATAGAGCCGTCTATACTCTGGGGCGATGGCCACGCCCCGCCGCCTGTCACGCGTCTCCGGCGTCGCCGCCCTCGTGGCAGCCGCCGCGCTGGCGTGGGCGGGCGCGCGTCAGCAATCGCAGCCCCCCACGGCGTTCGCGCAGGCCATCGCGTCGCTCTCGGAGCCCGCCGGCTATTTCGACACCGACAACCTGATCTCGAACGAGTCGTCCTACCTGCAGGTGGTGCCGGCGCTGCGGACGAGGAACCTTCACGGCGGCGCCTACATCGGCGTCGGCCCGGATCAGAACTTCACCTACATCGCCGAGAGCCGGCCGGCCATCGCGTTCATCGTCGACATCCGGCGGGACAACCTGCTGCTGCACCTGCTCTTCAAGGCGCTGTTCCAGCAGGCGCACACGCGCATCGAATACCTGGCGCTGCTGTTCGGCCGGCCGGTGCCTGCGGCGATCGAGGCGTGGCGCACCGCGCCGGTCGAACGGCTGGCGCGCTACATCGACGACAACCGCGCCGGCGACGCGGCCGCGATCCACGCGCGAATGGATCAGGCGATCAAAGCTTTCGGGGTGCCGCTCTCGAGCGACGATCTCAGGACGATCGCGGCGTTCCACCAGCGGTTCGCCGAGGCGGGATTGTCGCTGCAGTTCCAGAGCACCGGCCGTCCGCCGCAGCGCGACTATCCGACGTATCGCGATCTCCTGCTCGACACCGATTCGGCGGGACGGCAGTCGAACTTCCTCGCCTCTGAGGAGTCGTTCCAGTTCGTGCGCGGGCTCGAGGTGCAGGACCGCGTCATTCCCGTCGTCGGCGATCTGAGCGGCCCGTCAGCGCTCGCCGCGATCGGCAAGCGGCTGGCCAGCCGCGGCGAGGCGCTGTCGGTGTTCTACGCGTCGAACGTCGAGTTCTACCTGTTTCGCGACGGCAGTTTTCCCCGCTTCGTCGGCAACCTGCGCCAGGTGCCGCACGCGCCGGGGAGCGTGATCATCCGATCGATCTTCGGGCGGTTCGGCATGACGTCGCGGCCAGGCGACAACAGCGCGTCGCAACTGCAGGGCATCGACGATTTGCTGAACGCGCAGGCCGCCGGCCGCATCCGCGGCTATTCGGACGTGATCTCCGGACGCTGACCGTCCGGCGCCGCTCCACGATTCGGAGCTCGGCCGCCGCCTGCCGGATCAGAACCCGATGCCGGTGTGGACGGCGAGGCCGATGGAGGTGTGGTTCTCTCCCGACGAATCCTGCTGAAAACGGATCGGGACCACGCCTTCGACGAACCAGGCGCAGCTGCTGCCGGGGATGGCGAACGCCCGATTGACGAGCGGGGTGAATCCCCATGACGCCTGGTTCACGTCGAAGGCCATCCTGACACCCGCCGCATACCCGCCGCCGAGCGAGCGGATCACGCCGGGATGCACCGTCAGCGAGACGTTCAGCGGCTCATTCTGAATGACGGGAACCAGCTCGAGATCGAAGGCCCACCGCTGCCCCGTCTTCACGGTGATCCCCATCGGAAAGCCGATCACGAAGTCGTCGGAGATCGTCGTCGTCTCGCCGTTGGCGTGCGTGACGAGCGGAAACACCGCACCGAAGTGACCGCCGAGCCGATCTTGCGCCGCCGCGCTCGCCGGCACGGCAAGCAGCGCGAGACAACAACAGAGCGCACGCAGATACTTCATTGCTTTCCTTTTCCGAATCCAGCCGGAATGGACGTGTCGCCGGACGCCTCGTCCGGCTGCGCCGCGACCGTGAAGCTCCACACGATCGGCTTCGTCGTGCACGCTCCGTCGTAGCCGCACACCCCGGCGGCAACTCTCGCGGTATAGGTCTGGCCCGCTTTCAGGAAGACGCGATCGGGAAACAGGCCCCACGTCCCATCGCCCACCTGGTGGACCGACGCGGCAACCGTGGCGTGCGCGGCGTCGGTCAGTGTGAAGGTCGCCGCGTCGAGGTTGGTCACCGGCTCGGAGAACGCGACCTTCGGGACGACGTCGGCGTAGGCGCGCGCCGCGTGCGGCTCGGGATACATGGCGAGCAGCGCCGGCGCTGCCGCGGCAGCGCGCGGCCCGTCGATCTGCACGACCCAGTTGCGCACTTCCATCGGCACGGGCGGCGCCCCTTCCACGACGGCCGGTTCCGCCGACGGCCGGCGCCCGTCGCAGCGGCCGCCGAGCACGCACGGCTCGAGCACGCCGTTGGTGTTGGTGTCGGCGAGGTTGCCGAGGAACTTCTTCGCGACGATCGCTTCGAGCGACTGGTAGTAGACGGCCGCGGTGACGGCGACCGGCCCCTGCGTCCCCGGCGGGATCACCACAGCGTAGCGGTCCAGCGCGACGGTCGCGCCGGCGTTCGGCATCGGACGCAGCCGCGTATCGCGCAGGAACGCGTCGTCGAACCGATCGCCGTTGCCGTTCAGGTCGCGGAAGATCGGCTGGCCGAGCGGGTTGCTCTTGTCGATGACGCGCCCCTGCGCGTCGATCGGGAGCCCCTGCGCGTTGGTGGCGAGGTTGCGCGGCGTGGCGTAGACGAGCTCGAGCGTCGGGCACTCGTCGCCGCGCGTCGCGACGGCCTTGAACTGGTAGGAAAACGGATCCGGCGAGCCCGCGGGCAGCTTCCATCCGCAGCCGGGAAACGCCGGGTCGATCGTCTCGCCGGTCGTGAGACGCCCCACGCCGAACGAGGTCCGGTTCCAGAAGCGGTCGTGGATCGGGAGCTCCCGGCCGGTCGCGAGATCGAACGCCGTGACGGCGACCCAGGCGATCCGTCCTTCGGGAAAGCCGGTCGGAAAGTTGTGGCCGCTGCCGGTATTGGCGACGGTCACTTTCACCGGGACTTCGGTGCCGGCGGGTGCGTGCGCGGCGCCGGTGACGGTGAGATCGAGCACGTTGCGCAGGCGATCCCACGCCAGCCGCGCCTGCTGCGTCGCCGCGCCGCGCTTGCCGGCGTTCATCCAGTAGGCGTTGTGATAGACGCTCTTCTCGTCGGCGGACGAGAAGCTGAACGTGGAGAGCTCCGGGTACGGCTCGACGCTGCCGGTGTCGTCCAGGCTGCCGCCGACCAGCCGCGGAATGTACGCGTTGCCGCCGATGAAGTGATGGCTGAAGTAGGTGCGCGACGGTCCGTCGGTGGCGAGCGGCCCCGAAAGCGGCGGCACCGGCGTGCCGTTGTGGTAGAGCGTCTGCGCGGTGCCGGGCTGTCCGTAGTCCTGCTGCATGTGGCACGTCTGGCAGTCGCGCTTGTAGGCGGGATCGAAGTTGGCGTTGCCGGGACGATCGGCGTAACGGCTGCTCGACCATTCGGCATAGGTGCGCTCGATGGGGAACCCGCCGACCCACTTGCCGAGGGCGTTCTTGATCGTCAGCTGATTGGTCACGTCGTGACAGGTGCTGCAGAACTCGGCGCGCGTCGCCAGCACCTGGCGGTAGCCTTCGTGCTTTGGCGCGTTCATCGGCTCTGCCGACGCGGGCCGCTTGAACACACCGGCCAGGTAGCTGTCCGGTTCGGCGGCGTGCTGCGCCGAGACGAGCGGCCCGAGCCGCTCGGGGAACGCGATCGCGTGCGGCGACAGCCGGTACGAACCGGCGCCGACGCTGTAGCCGAGCGACGGGTCGTTCGGTTCCGGCACGTCGAGCATGTCGCGCTGGGAGGCGCCGAGGAGCTGCGCGCGTGACTGCGAGCCGGGCACCGGCACGTAGCCGCTGCTGCCGCGGGAACGCGCCCAGTTGTGGTACGGCGTGTTGCGCGTCTCGGCGAGGCTGTGGCAGACCATGCAGGCGACACCGCTCTTGCCCGAGTCGGTATTGCGGAACTGCGAGTCGAGCGTCGCGAAGGCCAGGCCGGTCGCGTTGTCGGAGGTCGGGTTGAAGCGCACGTCGAGCGCGCCGTGCTCGAGGCCGGTCGCCGCATCGACCGTGACGTTGTGCAGCGGCACGTTGTCGACGTAGTTGGTCGGCATGTGGCAGCGCGAGCAGAAGCCGTCGACGAGCGATCCGGAGCGCGCGAGGCGCTGGCGCCCGGCGCCGAGGTCGAATGCGCTGATGCACTCTTCTCCCTCTGCGAACGGGTTGTGCCGCGCCTTCGCCGTTCCGTCGGGCGGCGGCGGCGTGTCGCAGTTGCCGTGACTGGAAATCTGGCGCGCCGACAGGAGGAATGCCGCGCGCCAGGCGGGATCGCGCCAGGCGTTGGCCATCATCGATCCCTTCCACTCGTCAAAGATTCGCTTGTGGCAGTTCTGGCACTGCGCCGGATGATCGGTCGTCGTCCAGTACTCCTCGAAGGGCGGGCCGATGAGCGCCGCCTCAGAGGTGACGTAGGGCGGCGCTTCCGGAATGCGGTTGGCCAGCTCGCCCCCCGCGGGCGCCGCCGGGTAGACCAGCGCGACGGTGGCCATCACGGTGACCGCGCAGATCGCCAGCGTGACGAGGCCGGTCAGCGTGCGGCGGACGGGGTCAGCCACGGTTCATGCTCCTCACTGGTGATGCGCCAGACTCTGATAGAACGATGGGTTGTTCAGCGGCACGAGCGGCGCCGCCGCGAGGGCGCGCGTCGCGAGCAGGAAGAAGCCTGCCGCGCATCCCGCCAGGATCGCGAGGTCGACGGCGTGGACGGCCGGCGACCGATACAGCGCCGGCATGATCGCCACGTAGAGGTCGAGCCAGCGCCCGGCCAGCATCACGACCGCGGTCCACTTCAGCACGCGACGATTGCGCTTCGACGCGCGCGGCATCAGCACGAGGAACGGCACCACCCAGTTCACCGCCACGTTGAGCAGGAACGGAATCGTCCACGCGCCGCTGGTGCGGACCAGGTAGTACGGCGTTTCGTCCGGCAGGTTGCCGTACCAGATCAGCAGGTACTGGGACACCCAGATGTAGGCCCAGAAGGTGCTGAACGCGAACATCAGCTTGCCGAGATCGTGCAGGTGGTGCTCGTTGACCACGTCCGCGAGGTCGCCGCGCTCGACGAGCAGCACGGTCGTCAGCGTGATCGCCGCCACGCCCCCCGCGAGCAGCCCGGCGAACGCGTAGATCGCGAAGATGGTGCTGCTCCAGTTGCGCGTGAGCGTCATCAGCCAGTCGAAGCTGGCAAGCGAGAACGACACGGCAAAGACGACGAGGAAGACCGCGGACAGGCGCACGAGGCGCCGATGATGGGCGGCTTCGCCATCACGGTCCTGACGCAGCGACGTCCGCCGCATCGTCCACGCGAACGCGGTCCAGCCCGCGACGAACAGCGCCATCCGTCCGAAGAAGAACGGCGTCGCCAGGTACCATCCCTTGGGCGACGGCAGATCCACGTGCGACGCATAGAGCGTGCCTCGCCCGAAGAACAGCGCCAGCATGAGCAGCGCCGCCGCCGGCAGCGCCGCCATCATCGCCTCGGCGACGCGGCGCATGTTGGCGCTCCACGCGGCGCCGCAGAGATGCTGCAGCGCGATGAAGACGACGCCCGCGAGCGCGACGGCCAGCATGTAGTAGCCGTTGAGCAGCAGGGCGGACCATGTGCGCTGCGGATCGAGGGCGATGCCCGCCGCTGCCGCCGCGGTCCCCGCCGCCACGACCGCCCAGGCCGCGCGGCGCGAGCGCGTCTCGATGGCAAAGGTGCGCAGGATCATTGATGCGCCTCCAGCCGCTGCAGCGTCTGCACGTGCGCGACGATCAGCCACCGGTCGCGCGGCACGAGCTGCGAGGCGTACGACGGCATCTTGCCGGACCCGAACGTGATGACGTGGAAGATCCGCCCTTCCGGCATCCCGCGCACGCGGGACGAGGTATAGGCGGGCGGCGTCGGAATCTTTGCCGCGATCGGCCCGTCGCCGTTGCCCTGCGCGCCATGGCAGACCGCGCAGTAGGTCTCGAACAGCGCCTTGCCGTCGGCCGCCGAGCGAGCGGTGCGCGGAACCGGATTGGTGAGCTCGCGACCGGCCCGCTCGGCGTCTTCGACGCTCGCGGTGTAGTGCAGCGGCAGGAAGCCGCGCGCGATGGTGCCGCGCACCGGGCGCTGCAGCGTGAGCCCGTCGCGCGTCACCGGGTTGGGCGCAAAGCTGTCGTAGGCGAGCGAGTAGACCATGTCGGGGGCGTACTCGAGCCCGCGGCGATCGCCGCGCGCGCCGCAGCCCAGGGCGGCGGCGAGTACCAGCACGATGAGGACGAGGCGCACCAGTTTCACAGCTCCTTCGCCTCCTGCACGATTTCCACGGCGCCGCTCTCGCGCAGCAGCCGGCGCGCCTCGCCGGTGTCGAAGGGGCTGGTGCGCCATCTCAGGGCGATGGCGAACCGGTCGTCGGTCACGCGGGGCGCCGCGAGCCGGGCCGGGGCGCCGGGAAACAGCCGGCTGCGCGCCAGGAACAGCTTCGCCGTGGCCAGCCCCGCGGCGAGGATCGTCAGCTCGAACGTGATTGGTATGAACGCGAGCGTCGAGTTGTCCGGCTTGCCGCCGACGTTCAGCCGCCAGTCGAAGACCGCGGCGTAGAACTGGAACGCGATCGCCGCGCCGAGACCCAGCGCGCCGGCCGCGAATGCGGCGTAGCCGAGCCGCGACCGCCGCAGTCCCATCGCCTCCTCGAGCCCGTGCACGGGGCACGGCGTGTAGACGTCGTAGATCTTGAAGCCGTGCTCGCGCAGTCGCGTGACGCCGTCGACCAGCGCCGCCGGGCCGGTGTAGGTGGCGATGAGGTAGTCCTTAGGCATGGCCCCCTCCGTGCGACTCGGCCGCCACCCCCGCCTTGATCTCCCACATCGCGATCATCGGCAGCAGCCGGATGAACAGCAGGAAGCAGGTGAAGAACAGGCCGAAGCTGCCGACGAGCGTCCCCACCTCGATCGCCGTCGGCCGGTACATCACCCAGCTCGACGGCAGGTAGCTGCGATGCAGCGACGTCACGATGATGACGAACCGTTCGAGCCACATGCCGATGTTCACGAGGATCGACAGCACGAACAGCGGAACGACGCTCGTCCGCACCCGGCGGAACCACAGCACCTGCGGCGCCAGGGCGTTGCACGACACCATCGTCCAGAACGCCCACGCGTACGGGCCGGTCGCGCGGTTGTAGAACATCGCCTTCTCGTAGAGGCTGCCGTTGAACCACGCCGCGAAGATCTCGGTGGCATAGGAGAAGCCGACGATCGACCCGGTGAGCAGCGTCACCTTGGCCATCGCCTCGAGATGCCGGATCGTGATGTAGCGTTCGAGGTGCATCAGCGATCGCGTGAGGATCAGCAGCGTCAGCACCATGCCGAAGCCGGAATAGACCGCGCCGGCGACGAAGTACGGCGGAAAGATGGTGGTGTGCCATCCCGGCAGGATCGACACGGCGAAGTCCATGCTGACGATGGAGTGCACCGAGATGACCAGGGGCGTCGCCAGCCCAGCGAGAATCAGGCTGGCCGCCTCGTAGCGCGCCCAGGTGCGGTACGACCCGTTCCACCCGAGCGACAGCGCCGCGTAGATCGCGCGGCGGATCCCCGAGGCGCGATCCCGCAGCGTCGCCAGGTCGGGAATCATCCCGACGTACCAGAACACCAGCGAGATCGTCAGGTAGGTGTTGATCGCGAACACGTCCCAGAGGAGCGGCGATCGAAAGTTCACCCACAGCGGACCGCGCGAGTTGGGATACGGCGCCACGTAGAACGCCAGCCACGGGCGCCCCATGTGGATCAGCGGGAAGAGCGCCGCGCACATCACCGCGAAGATGGTCATCGCCTCGGCCGAACGGTTGATCGACGTGCGCCACTGCTGCCGGAACAGCAGCAGGATCGCGGAGATGAGCGTGCCGGCGTGGCCGATGCCGATCCAGAAGACGAAGTTGGTGATGTCGAACGCCCAGCCGACGGTGCGGTTGAGGCCCCACACGCCGATGCCGGTCGCGACCTGATAGGTGACGCAGGCAGCGCCCACCGCCAGCGCCATGAGGGAGACCACGAGTGCTGCGAACCAGCCCGCACCCGGCCGCGTGTAGAGCGGACGCGCGACGTCGTCGGTGACCTGGCCCAGTGCCGGACTGCCGTCGATCCAGCGCCGCGGCGCGGCGACGGGACCGTTGGCGCCATCGAGCGTGCGCAGGGGCAGCGTCATACGTTCTTCACCTTGGTCAGATAACTGACCGACGGCCGGGTGCCGAGATCCTCGAGGACGCCGTACCGGCGCTCGTCCTTCGCCAGCACCGAGACGCGGCTGGCAGGATTGCTGAGGTCGCCGAACACGATGGCCTGCGCCGGACAGACCTGCTGACACGCGGTCTGAATGTCGCCGTCGGCGACGGGACGGCCGTCCTGTTCGGCGGCAAGCTTCCCCGCCTGGATGCGCTGCACGCAGAGGCTGCACTTCTCCATCACGCCGCGCGACCGCACCGCGACGTCGGGGTTGAGCACCATCGCGCCGAGCGCGCTGTTCATGTGGTAGTCGAAGCGGTCGTTGCGCGCGTACTCGAACCAGTTGAACCGCCGCACCTTGTAGGGGCAGTTGTTCTCGCAGTAGCGCGTGCCGATGCAGCGGTTGTAGACCTGCTGGTTGATGCCGTCGGAGCTGTGCACCGTGGCCAGCACCGGGCACACCGGCTCGCAGGGTGCGTTGCCGCAGTGCTGGCACATCATCGGCTGCACGAGCGTGTCCGGCGCGTCCTCGCTGCCGGCGTAATAGCGATCGATCCGGATCCAGTGCATCTCGCGGCCGCGGCGGACCTCGTCCGCGCCGACGATCGGCACGTTGTTCTCCGCCTGGCAGGCGGTCACGCAGGCCGAGCATCCGGTGCAGGCGTTGAGATCGACCGCCATGCCCCATTTATGCGCGCCGGCCGGACGCTCCTCCCACAGCGATGCCGCTTCGACCTCCACCTCCGCGGTGTGCGCTTCGGCGGGCAATTCGTGCAGCGCCGCCTGCCGGACGATGGCGCGCCCTTCCATCGAGTGGTGCGTCTGCGTCGACGCGAGTGGAGCGAGCCGCCCGGTTCTCGTCAGCGTGACGGCTTGTCCGGCGTACTGACGCATGCCGCCCGTCATGCGGACCAGCGGATAGGCATTCGCGCCGACGTTCGTGCCGACGTGTCCCGCCGCCGCGCGCCCGTACCCGAGCGCAATCGACACCGCGAAGGGCGACTGCCCGGGCTGGACCATCGCCGGCAGCTCGAGCCGCGACGACTCTCCCTGGATGACGACGACGTCCCCGTCGCTGATGCCGGCGCGCTTCGCCACCGCTGGGGCGATGGCGGCGTAGTTGCCCCACGTCACCTTGCTGACGGGATCGGGCAGCTCCTGCAGCCATGGATTGCCGGCGTGGCTGCCGTCACGAAGCGCGACGCCCTCGTAGACGTGGAGTTCGAGCGCGTCCGCCCGCGTGGCCCTGACAGCGGCCGCGTGCCGCTGCGACAACGCCCTGGCCGCCGTGCGCCAGTCGGCGCCGAACTCCTTGCGCGCCGGCGCAGCGGCGTCGATGGCGAACACGCCGTCATGCAGGCTGTGATCCCAGAACTCGTCGAAGCTCGCGAAGCGATGCTGAGTGGGAAACAGCGTGTCGTGCCACACGCTCCGCACGTAATCGTAGAACCCCGGCGTCCGCCCCATCCACGTCAGCAGGCTGTCCTGCGCCGCGCGCGTGTCGAACATCGGCGCGATGGTCGGCTGCGCGAGGCTGAACACCGACGCGACGGGCTCGGCGTCTCCCCATGCCTCGAGGAAGTGATGATCCGGGCAGACCGCGTGGGCGCGCGCCGCTGTTTCGTCGAGACGGTCTGCCAGCGAGACCACGAGCGGCACGCGGCTCATGCCTTCGACGAAGCGATCCGCGGCGGGATAGTCGTAGGCGGGGTTGGCGCCGTAGACAATCAGCGCGCCGATGCGCCCCGCGTGCATGTCGTCGGCGAGACGCGCGATCGCGGCGTCGTCTCCCTGCTTCTGCAGCGACGGCCGATCGACATCGAGCGTCACTCCGATGTTTCCGAGCAGCGCGTTGGCCGCGAGCACGACCAGTTGCGCGTCCTCGTCGTCAGAGCCGCAGACGATGAGCGACTCGCCGCGGCTGCGCCACAGCGCGTCCGCCGCCACGTCGAGCATGTCGAGGGTTCCTCGATCGAGGCCCGACTCGTCCGCCTCGCCGATCCCGACGGTGCCGTGCCGGACGGCAATCCGCCGGAGCAGCGCGAGCGCGACGAGACCGCGCTGGGATGGCGCGATCGGGACGCGAACGTCGGCGTTGCTGCCGGTCAGCGACACGCCCGGCTCGAACTGGATGTGCTTCGACATCGTCGCGGGGTCGGGCCTGCGGCGGCCGGCGTAGTCGCGCGTGAACTCGACCGGCGACAGCCAGGTGCCGAGGAAGTCGGCGTCGATCCCGACAATCGTGCGGGCGCTCGCGAAGCGGTAGTGCGGCACGCCGTCGACGCCGAAGGCCGCGCGGGTGGCGCGCCTGAGCGCCGCGACCGACACGGCGTCGTAGACGACGTGCTCGACGCCCTCACGGCCGGCCCACTCGGCGAGCAGGCGCCGGGTCGACGGGCCGTGGATCGTGCGTGACAGGACGACGATCCGCCGGCCGGCCGCGTCGGCAAGCCCGCGTCGAATGCGATCGTCCACCTCGGTCCATGACGCCGGCGAGCCGTGCCAGAGCGGTCCTTTCAACCGCGAGTCGTCATAGAGCGACAGCACCGTCGCCTGCCCCACCGCGCAGGTGCCGCCGCCGAACAGTGCCGACTCGCGGTTACCCTCGATCTTGATCGGCCGTCCGTCGCGCGTCTTCACCAGCAGGCTGCATCCCGCGCTGCAGCCGGCGCAGGTGGTCGCGTAGTAGTTCGGCACGCCCGGCGTGATCTCTTCCGGCTTGTTCAGGAATGGAATCGCCTTCTGGACACGCCCGCGCGAACAGCCGCCGGCCGCGGCGGCGGCAAGGCTGAAGCCCGCGATCGCCAGGAAGTCGCGGCGCGAAGGCGCCGGCGGCGGCCCGGTGGCCGCCCGCTGCCCCGCGAAACAGTCGCGCGTGGCCGGCTGCGCGGCGCGATCCGCGCGCAGGTCGTCGACGCTCTTCCAGAAACGCAGTTCGGCGCTCACAGGTGGCACTTTCCGCAATCGAGCCCGGGGAACGGCGCGTCAGCCGACTCGTGGCTGCCTGACGCCCGGCGGAGGCGCGCGAGCTGGGGACCGGACTTGCGGTGGCAGTCGAGGCACCAGCCCATCGTCAGCGGCGCGTCCTGGCGGATCCGCGCCATCGTGTCGACCGGGCCATGGCACGACGTGCAGGCGACGCCGCCGGTCACGTGCTGCGCGTGGTTGAAATAGACGAAGTCGGGCAGGTTGTGGACCTTGATCCAGGCGATCGCCTGTCCGCGCTGCACCGCCTCCTTGACCTTCTCGATCTCCACGGTCTGCTTCGGCAGGATCGAGTGGCAGTTCATGCAGACGTTCAGCGGCGGGATGCCCGCGTGCCGGCTGGTGCGGGCGCCGCCGTGGCAGTAGAGGCACGGAATCTTCGAGTCCCCCGCGTGCAGCTTGTGCGAGAAGGCAATCGGCTGCGCCGGCTCGTAGCCGCGGTGCACCCCGACGCGCGACAGCTCGAGAGCCGTGAGCGCGGCGCCCGCCGTGATCAATGCCACCGCGATGAAGAGGACGAGCGCTCGCATCGGCGGCCTAGTTCTCCTCTTCCCCGTTGCCGAACATCACCGCCGACGCGGTCTGGAGACGCGCCGCCGTCCATCGCCCGATCGTCTGTCGGGCCGGACTCGCGAAGGCCCGCAGCGCGCCCGCGATCGCGGCCGCGGCCCGGCCGCCGACCGACGTGCAGGGTGCCAGCGCGACCAGCGCGAACGCCGACGCCACGTGCAGCTTGACCAGCATCGGAAGCCGGGTCACGAGCGACGTCGCCGGATCGAGATGCGCCAGGGAATAGAGGTAAGGAACGAGCGTGACTTCGGCCCATGACGAGGCCCACCGGTACAACACGGCCATCAGCACGCCCGACAGCATCGACACGGCGACCAGCGTCAGCGCGGCGACGTCGATCACCGCGGTGGTGGTGACGGGCCGTCGCCGCATGGCCTGCGCCAGCACCGCGAGCGTTCCGGCGAGTGCGACGGCGCCGGCCACGAGCCCTTCGATCTCGATTACGACGAGCCGCAGAGGATGCCGCGTCCACAGCAGGACCGCGTCGGGGAACGCCAGCGCCGCCATGTGCGCGAGCGCGACCAGCCCAATCGCCGCGATCCAGGCGAGGTGCGCGATGGTTCCGAACGGCATGCGGCGGGCCGGGCGCGGACCGCTACCCTCCCGTGTGAGCGCGGAACGCACGGCCATGACACCGATCGCGATGCCGGCCGCGACATAGGGGGCGGCGGCGAAGATCCAGTGATCCCTCATCGCGTGCCTCCTGCGGCGGCCCGGCGCAGGAACGCCTTGACCGCAAACGTCTCGTCGTCGGTCAGCGTCGTCGGCGACATCGAGGCGCGGGCGCGCGGGAAGCAGCCGCGGCCGAGCAGCGCCGACAACGCGCGGTCCTGGTATCGGGCGTAGACATTGGAGAGATCGGGTCCGAGGGTGCCGCCGTGCGCGACCGCGGCGCCGAGGCGATGACACGAGAAGCACGCGGCGCCACCATTGGCGAGCGCCCGATCGCCGACAAACAGCGCGCGGCCGGCGTCGATCTCCGCGGCGGTCGCGCTGTCGGCACGGCGGGCCTTGCGCTGGGCGTCCGCCTCCGGTCCCCCGGCCGCGAGATAGTCGATGAGCGCCGAGAGTTCCGCGGCCGAGAGCGCCTGATCCGGCATCCGCTGCGACTTGAACCTGGCGAACAGTGCGGTTGCGGCGGGATCGCCCGAGCGGATGAGCGTCTCGGACGACGCGATCCAGGCGTTCAGCCACTGGCGGGGGTGGCGATCGGTCACACCCTTGAGATCAGGCCCGACGAGCACTCCGTGCCCAAAGGTATGGCAGCTGGTGCACCGCCGCGCGAAGGTGGCCGACGGGTCGGCCGCCGCCAACTGACTGGATCCAGTCAGGATACACGCAAGAACGCAGCACCTGATTACGGCCTTCATCGTCTGCCTCCGAAAGAACGCCGCGCCCTGAAGTGTGTGCGTGAAAATTACGTCACGCGTGGTGGAGGGCCAATGGCACGTCAGTCCTATTTCGGCGGTCCGTTCGTGCCATCCAAAACGACACAGTGAACTTGCACCTCATGCTCCACCCAGCGATACCTGCGGCGCGCGCAGGACCGCGGAGTATCCCGCGAGAGGATGGTGAATTGAAATCCACCGATCGAATCAAAGTGGATTCAGGGATGAGGAGTAGACCTAAGGATCTATAGAGGTGGTGTGGCGCGCGTGCTATTCTCCCGCACCCGGCTGCGGGGACTCCGGTCCCGCACCCGACCATGCGCTGCGAGCATCACGTGTTTGGCGGGGTAACACCATGCACCCAAGCCGCGATGCCTCTGAACGTCCGAAAGGCAGCGTCCTCGTCATCGGCGATGTGCGGTTGTACCGCGAGGGGCTCGCGCTGGCGCTGTCAGCGCGCGGGTTCCTGTCGATGGCGCGGGCGGCGACACCGCTCGACAGCCTGTCGAAGGCGCGAGAGCTCAGGCCCAGCGTCGCCATCGTCGACGTGACGTCGCGGGGCGCCCTTGATCTGATCTTCGAGCTGCACCTGGTGCCCGAGCGGCCGAAGATTCTCGGGCTCGCTGTCGACGAAGAGAGCGCCGACGTGATCGCGTGCGCCGAGGCCGGCGCCGACGGCTACGTCACCAGCGAAGCCACGCTCGACGATCTCGAGCGGGCGATCGACCACATCGGCCAGGAGGAGCTGCTCTGCTCGCCGCGCATCGCGGCGACGCTCTTCCGCTGCCTGGCCCACGGCAACGGCCGCCTTCCCGACTCGACGGCCGACGAGGCCCTCACGGCACGGGAGCGCCAGATCTGGAACTGCATCGGCCAGGGGCTGTCGAACAAGGAGATCGCCGGCGCGCTGAACATCTCGGTGCTGACGGTGAAGAACCACGTGCACCATCTGCTGCGCAAGCTGAAGGTCTCGACGCGATCGCAGGCCGCGTCGCGCCTCAGCCTGCCGTCGCGGCGCCTGCTCAAGGGGTGACCAGGTGTATTCCCCAGCGGCCGTCGCTGCGGCTGTGAAAGGCGACGCGGGTGCCGTCGGGCGTCCACGTGAATTCTTCGGCGGTGGGATCGGCCAGCACCCGCTGCATCGTCCCCCTGGCGACGTCGAGCATCCAGACGCCGTGGCGCAGGACCTGGAAGATGATGCGCGACCCGTCGGGTGATACCGACGCCGTGCGCACGAGCGCGCCTTCGACCGGTGAACGAAACTGCCGCATTCGTCCGGACTCGAGATCGAGGAGCGTGAGCACGTCCTCGTGCGTGAAGCAGACGCGCACGCTGTCAGGAAACCACGACGCGCTCCACGTCTGGCCGTAGCGGTACCTGGTGAGGCGGCGCGCCTCGCCGCCGCCAGTTGGTTCGAGCCACAGGTTCCAGACCGAAGGGCGATCGGCTTCCGCCCGCACGAACGTGAGCCGCATGCTGTCGGGCGACCACGACGGCAGCGCCGCATAGCCCTCCCCGCTGATCCGCCGCGCCCCCGATCCGTCGCGCTTCGCGAGATAGACGCCGCGCTCGCCGTCGCGATCCGAGTCGAACGCGATCCATTCCCCGTCGGGGGACGGCTGCGCGTGATAGTTTCTCGACCCGTCGTCGATCAGCGTGACGATGCGCACGCTGCCGGGCGACCAGTCGGACGAGGCCGCCATCGCGATGGCGCTCCTCGCGCTTTTCGGATCGCCGGTGTGAAAGAACAGCGCGTTGCCGGTGGACGAAAACGCGGGTGAAAAGCCTGCGCCGATCAATGCGCCGGGCATGCGGCCCACGGCGGCGCCGTCGCGCGCCACGCTCGCGACCGCGGGAAATGGCGCCGGCTCGCTGCCGGTGGTGCCGACCTGCTTGATGGCCGCTGCCGGCTGCCCGTCGTTGTTCAAGGAGGCGCGCGCCATCTCGGTCGGACGATCGTCCGCAGGCGCGGCATCGCGCAGGTACACGCTGCGCACCGACACGAACCCGATGACCGCCGAGGCACAGAGCGCGAGCGCCACGCCGGCCATGCGCGCGTGAGACCGCCGCGGAGCAACCGGCACCGGCGGCGGCTCGAAGAGGCGGACGCGCGCGGCGGGCGCCGGAACCGGAGCCGGCGCGGGCTCAGGACGCGCCGCGCGCGCCAGCACGCCACGAATCACTTGTGCTCGATCGCCGTTCTCGAACCGTTCCAGCACGGTCGAGAAGGCGTCGATCGACTCGAATGCCGGCGCTTCGGCCTCGCCGAGGCCGCGGGCCACCGCGTATTGCAGGGCCGCGGGCACGCGGGCACCCGGCGGCAACAGCCGGTGAAGGAACTCCGCCAGTTGTCGCGCCGACGGTGTGACCGCGTGCGCAACGCACGCGACCGTGCCGTCGCTGCGGAGCTGGACGTTATCGACGCATGGCACGCCGTGGTCCGCCGCGACAGCCTGTGCGATGGCCACCGCTTCGTGCGGGTCGAGGCGCAGGTCGCGCTTCAGCAACAGCTCGAGCGAAACGGTGAACATCCCCCAGCCGACTGTGCAAGGAAGGCGCACACCCAACTCGGCGAATTCCCGAAGGAAATAACGGCTGCGCTGTAGCGTCTGCCTCTTGCGGCGGGCAAGAGTTACGCGGGAAGGCCCTGTCCTCGCCGCGCGAATGCGGTCGCACTCGGTCGGAGACAGACCTCGTGCGGGGGGTTGAATTTGTGCCCTCGGCGATTGGCACTCTATCTGCAGAGCTGGCGAGGTTCGCAGAATCAGGAGCCGTTTCCATGCCTCTCGCAGGGGTCGTTCGTCTCGTCGTCGTCCGTGCCGTCGTCGTTCTCGTTCTCGCCGCGCTCGCCACTCCGGCACTCGCACAATCCCCGCAGCTGCAAGGCGAGTTCGGCGCCGTCTCGATCCGTTCGCGTCCGGCGAACGCCGAAGTGCGGATCGACGGCGAACGCTGGGTGACGCCGGAATCGGACGCGCCGCTCGTCGTGCAGCTCGCGCCCGGCCGACACACGATCGAGATCCGCGCGCGCGACTTCGGGCCCTACTCCACGATCGTCGACGTGCGACGCGGCGAGACGATTCCGCTGAACGTCAGCCTGCCGCCGGCTCCAGCGGCGCCGCCGGCAGCCGCCGCACCCGGCTCGCCCGGTTCGCCGTCTTCCCCGGTCGTGGAGGTTGCGCGCATCGACGATGGCTTTGCGATCGCGCCTGACTTCAGGATCACCGAAGTCAACCACGAGACGACGCAGTTCGCGGGGTTCTACGGCGGCGCCGTCCTCGCCGGCCAGCTGCTGATCGGCGCCGGCGCGTACTGGCAGACGAACTCGTCGACGGACATGTGGTACACGGGTCCGGTGGTCGAGTGGCGCGTGTTTGCCGATCGTCCGGTGGGGATCACCGCGCACGGCCTCTTCGGGTACGGCGAAGCGGACTTCACGCAGGCGATCGCGTTCGGCGGACGCCGGCACGGCGGCCATTTCTTCGCCCGTGAAGGGTTCTTCGTCGGTGAGCCGGAGGTGCAGGTGATCGCGCGGCTGACCAGCTACATGCGGCTGCACGCCGGCGTCGGCTACCGCTTCACCTCCGCGACGCAGGACTTGAGCGGCGTCAGCGGCAGCATCAGCCTGCAGTTCGGGCGCTGATCGCTACGCGCGGCCGCGCGCGGGGCGGCCCGAGAGCGAGCTCGGCGCATCGAGGTTCGCCCCGTCATCGACGCCGACGCCGAGCCGATCGACGAGCTCGCCGCCGAGCCAGCCGGCGATCGCGCCGATCACCAGCGCGACGATCTCGAGCAGCAGCAGGCCCGTAGTCGCGGTCACGTCGCCGGCGTTGCGGCGCATCAGCCAGGCGACGGCAAAGGCCGCGACCACGACCACGTTGCTGGCTCCGTGCAGCAGGCCGATCCGCTTCGCGCGAGTGCCGCTCGGAATCGCGAACCAGTCGATGAGCCCGAAGACCGCCGCGAGCAAGCCGCCGATGACGCCGCCGGCAATGTTCCAGAAACCGACCGCCGCCAGGATCACGTTCCCGCGCCAGATCGACAGCGCGTCGAAGACCACCGCCCCGATGAACAAGCCCAGCGGCAGCACGATCAGCATGGGATGAACGGGATGCCCGAGTAGCTTCGCCCTGCTCTCCATTCGACCTCCGGTTCATTCGATGCAAACGGAACACCCGCGTTCCCGGCCGCGGCCCGATTGGACCGCATGCGGCTCTGCCGCAGATGTAGAAGAATCCCGTGGCGGCTGGAGTGAACCGGAATGTCGCGGTGCTGGCGGTCAGTCTCTTCGGGCTCGCGCTCGGCGAAGAGCTCTGGCAGTCGTACGTGCCGGCGTACCTGACCGCGCTCGGCGCGAGCGGGCTCGCCGTCGGCTTCTTCGGCTCGCTGAAGGATCTGCTCGACAGCGTCTACCAGTACCCGGGCGGCTGGCTCGCCGACCGCTACGGCCGCCGGCGCGCGCTGTTGATCTTCACCGCGCTCGCCATGGCCGGGTATGCGACATACGCCGCGGCGCGCAGCTGGCCGCTGGTCTTCGCCGGACTGATCGGCGTGATGGCCTGGAGGGCGGGAGCGTTTCCCACCACGTTCGCCGTCATCGGCGATTCGCTGCCGCGCGAGCGCCGCGCGGTGGCGTTCAGCGTCCAGTCGATCCTGGTACGCGTGCCGCGGGTCATTGGCGCGCCGATCGGCGGCCTGTTGATCGCGGCACACGGCGTGACCGGCGGCGTGCGCCGGGCGCTGATCGCGACGCTCGTGCTCGCGCTGGTCGTGCTGATCACCGAGAGCCTCGGGTTCCGAGAGGAACCGCGCCCCGCGCCGTCCGCGACGGCGCCGACGATCGCGGCGATCTTCGCCGGCCTGCCGACGTCGTTGAAACGGCTGCTCGTCGCCGATTGCCTGATCCGCATCGGCGAAGGGGTGGCGGCGTCGTTCATCGTGCTCTACGTGCTGCAGGTGCGCGGCACGTCGGCCGTCGACTACGGCCTGCTCTACGCGATCCAGCAGTCAGTGTCGATCGCGTTCTACTTTCCTGGGGGACGGATCGCCGATCGCACCGGCCGCGGACCGCTGGTCGCGGTCACGTTCGTGTTCTTCGCCGCGTTCCCGCTCGCGGTGCGGCTGGCCGCGACCTTCCCGGCACTGATCGCGGCGTTTTGCCTCGGCGGACTGAAGGAGCTCGGCGAGCCGGCGCGCAAGTCGCTGATTGTCGATCTCGCGCCCGACGATCGGCGCGCGCGCGCCGTCGGCGTCTACTACTCCATCCGAAATCTGGTCGTGGTGCCGGCGGGGATGCTGGGCGGCGTGTTGTGGCAGCGGGCGCCGGAACTGCCCCTCGAGGTGGCGAGCGCGATCGGCGCCGTCGGCGTGGTGGTGTACCTCGTCACCGGGCGCGCGGCCTGAACCGTGGCGAGCTGCCTCGATTGCATGTTGACGATGACGCGCAGCCCGGTCACTTCAAGCGCCAGCGCCTCGAGCCTCTCGTTGAATGCCTGAAGCGTTTTCAGCATGGCCCACGATTCCCGCCTCGTCATGGTGGTCTCCCCGCGCCCCGACTCGCAGCGCCGATTGAAGGTCGTGATCGACCCCACCCACATAGGGTGACCGTTTGGGACAAAAATAGCCCGCACCTTGGTGCCCCCGTTTCCTATTCTGTCCATCCTTAATACATGTGCTCGACGGCGGAGTTTTGGATCGCGGGAAAACACGCCCGTTTCCCTATGGCGCTGCGGCGCACCCCGCTGGCACGCATCTGGCGTCCCGCGGCGCTGTATCCGTACGGCCATGCCGACTCCATGCCTCGCAAACCGCGGCCTCGCGCCGCACGACCCGGGCGGCCGGCCTCACCCGCCGCCGCCCCGAAGACGCTTCTAATCGTCGAGGACGACGAAGACCTCAGGAGGATGTTCCGGACGACGCTGCTCTTCGCGGGCTACGAAGTACGCGAGGCCAGCGACGGGCTCCAGGCGCTCCAGTTCCTGGATCTCGAAACGCCGGACGCCGTCATCCTGGATCTCGGACTGCCCCTTGTCCCCGGCCAGCTCGTGCGTGACGAGATCGTCGCGCATGCCGACACGCGCCGGATTCCGCTCGTCATCGTCACCGGCCAGGAGGGGGATCACGGAGGGCCTGGCGTCGACTGCGTGCTGCAGAAGCCGGTCACGCCCGAACACCTGCTCCAGGTGGTGGCGGCGTGCATTGCCGCCGGGAGTTCGACCGCGTCGCGCTGACTCGAGACCGCGCCGCACCAGCCGGGCTGGTGCCGCCCTTGCTTCCCCATCGCGCCAGACACCCTTTACAGCCCGGGAGAGCCGGAAAGATCCGTCCTCCGCAGACTTCTGTCTGCCGCCGCGAGGGAATTGAGAGGCGGTTGCACATGATGCGAGTCTTCGTCGCGCTCGGCGTCGCGAGTGTTCTCTCGGTTGGCGCCACGGCGGCGCCGGCGGCAACATCTCCGATTGTCCTGGAAGGACCGTCGTGGAAAGCCATTGAGCTTGGCGGCCGTCCGGTCGGCCCGGCCAGGCGTGGCCTCGAAGCGCGACTCGTCTTCGCTCATGGCGCGGTGAAGGGCGCCGACGGCTGCGGGACGGTGACCGGGTCGTACCAGACGATGGGACCGGTCATCAAGTTCGGGCAGCTGAGAGGCGGCACCGCGTGCACCGGCGGCACCGAGACCGGGCGCGCACTGCGCACGGCGCTGGCTGCGGCGCACGTGTTCCGCGTCAAGGAACAGCGCCTCGAGCTCTTCGACGGAACGGGAACGATCCTCGCTCGCTTCGCGGCGCCCGGGCCCAACGTGCCGCCGTCCGTCGCGGCGCCCGGGCTTGCCGGTACCTCGTGGCGCTTCGTCAAGTTCCAGCGTCCGGATGGCGCCGGGCTCGAGACGAACGACCCGGCGTCCTACACGCTCGACTTCCGCAAGAACGGGAATCTCGCCGCGGCGATCGGCTGTCATCGCGCGCAGAGCACCTGGCACGCCAGCGGGCGCAATGACCTGCAGATCACCGCGCTGGCGCTCTCGGGCGCGCGCTGCTCGTCGGGCCCGCTGCACGATCATCTGATCCGCAACCTCGGAAGCGTGCGCTCTTACGCCATCCGCAGCGGCCACCTGTTTCTGTCGCTGATGGCTGATGCCGGCGTGTACGAGTTCGAACCACAGAAACCCGCGAAGTAGGCGGACCGCGCGGTCCTCGCCCCGGCGGGACCCGATTCCGTTTACAATCGAGGCGATGCGCAGGGCGCTCGCGGCAGCTCTCCTCGCGATCCTCACGCTCGGCAGCGCGCCGGCGGTGACGTGCGCTGGCTGGGAGTCGGCGCCGTCGGATCGCATGGCGTGCTGCAAGCGGGCCGGCAACCACGACTGCCCGGATCAGCGCACGGCCGACAACTGCTGTGCCGCGCACGAGCAGTCGCGTCAGTTGCTCCCGTTGCTCCTGGTTCCGGTTGCCGCACCGCCCGCACCGATCGTGGCGTTGCCGGCCCCGCTCATGGACGCCATGGCGCTCAATCGTGCGTCCGCGATGCTTCTCGACGTTCTCGCCGCAGAGCGCCTGGACCGTCCGCCCGACCTGGTCGCCAGCCCGCTCAGGATCTGATCCCTCTCCGCACGCCGGTTCCCTCAACCGTTTGCGATCGGCTTCGGTTGCCGATCTGGAGGAGAGACATGCGTACGGAACGTGCCAGCGCGATCGTCGGGTTGACGGCCGTGCTGACAACGCTTCTCTGTTGAGCGTTTCCCATTTTGTTCGTGACCCTAGGTCTAGGGTCCGTCATTGCGTCCGTTGTCGAAGTGGCTCCGTGGTTCGCCCGCGTCGGCCGTTACAAGGCGCTGCTCTTCGGCGCCTCGGGTGTGCTGCTCGCGCTGAACTACTGGCTCGTCGTCGTCCGTCCCCGCCAGTGCGAGCCGGGTGAGCTTTGCCACGTCGATACACCGTTCATGAAGTTCAACCGGCGGCTTTACTGGATCTCGCTGGCGGCGTACCTCGTCGCCGCCGCGATCACGTACGGCGGCCTCCTGGTGATCAAATGGTTCGACCAGTAATCGCGGCAGCCCTGTTCGTGCTCTCGGGGGCGACCTTGGGCGCGTCGGGCCACGGCCCGGTCTTCGGCGGCGCGACGCCGACCCTCGGCCGCGGCGGGTGGCAATTCGATCAGGCGTGGATGGGCCGCTCGATCGGAGACGGGAGCGAGCACACACTGCGAAGCATGATCAGCTTCGGCATCACCGAGCGGCTGCAGATCTCCACGTCCGTGCCGATCCCGCTGGCGACGACCGGGCAGCCGCCGTCGGGGCGGATGACGGCGTCGATGTCCGATGCGCCGAGCGTCGAGGCGATCGGCGCCTGGCGGTTCCACGTCAAGCCGGTCGGCCACGGCGCGCGGTTCGAGTCCACCGTCTTCGCCGGCGCCTCCGTTCCGACGGAGGGACAGCGCGGGGGTGTTCGATCGAGCCCGGCGACGTCACTCGCCATCGCGAGCGGCTATGCGTCGCGG
>Ga0207648_10001273_pt1 | contig 28162 bp, 28 predicted proteins | sample KBSMisM32_FD_184310 | JGI IMG/M metagenome (GOLD analysis project Ga0207648, IMG submission 184310) | Miscanthus rhizosphere microbial communities from Kellogg Biological Station, Michigan, USA - KBS Miscanthus M3-2 (SPAdes) (version 2) | ecosystem: Host-associated > Plants > Roots >... | reverse complement strand
CAGGCCGACGTGTTCGAGGGCGTGGGCCGCGGCCACCGCCACCACCAGGGCCTGTGGATCGGCCATGCCGATGTCCTCGCTGGCGAAGATGATCATCCGGCGGGCGATGAACCGGGCATCCTCTCCCGCCTCGAGCATCCGCGCGAGGTAGTACACCGCAGCCTGCGGGTCGCTGCCGCGCATGCTCTTGATGAACGCGCTGATGACGTCGTAATGGTCGTCGCGTCCATATCGCAACGCGCTGGTCCCCAGCGCCGCTTCGACGTCGCCCAACTCCACCGGGTCGGGATGGGCCAGCGCACAGGCGACCTCGAGTGCGGTGAGGACCTGGCGACCGTCGCCGCCGGCCCGATCGACGAGGTGTTCGATCGCCTCGGGCGTCGCTGTCGTGCCTTCGGCCTCCAGCCCCCGATGCACGAGCGCCTCGATCGCCTCCCGGTCGAGCGGTTCGAGGCGGAAGAGGGTGCTGCGGCTGCGCAGCGGCGGATTGACCTCGAAGAACGGGTTCTCGGTGGTCGCCCCGATCATCGTCAGCGTGCCGTCTTCGACCGCCGGCAGCAGCCCGTCCTGTTGGGCTTTGTTGAACCGGTGGATCTCGTCGAGGAACAGGATCGTCCCCCTCCCCTGCTCGCCCAGCCGTTGACGGGCTCGCTCGATCGTTTCACGCACGTCCTTGATCCCGGCGTTGACCGCGCTCATCTGCTCGAAGACCCGCTTGGTGCTACCGGCAACTGCGAGGGCGAGCGTGGTCTTGCCGGTGCCCGGAGGGCCCCAGAAGATCGCGCTGGTCAGGCGATCCTGCTCGACGAGGCGACGCAGCGGCTTGCCGGGACCGACGAGATGGTCCTGGCCGACGACGTCGTCGAGGGTGCGCGGCCGCAGCCGCGCCGCGAGCGGCGCGTGGCTGCGCAGGTGTTGCTCCGCGGCGTCGCTGAACAGGTCGCTCACAGTTCGCCGAGCACCCGCTGATACGCGTCCCGACGGAACCAAACGACGTGGTCGATCAGCCATTGCGGTTCGACCCACCGCCAGTCGACGAACTCGCTGCCGTCGGGCGTGGGCGTGATCTCGTCGCCCGCCACGTCGAAGAAGAACCACTTCTGCGTTTGGCCGCGTCGCCGACCCTCACGACCGTGGACCTGGATCACAAGCGGCGGCCACTCATAGGCGATCCACTCCGGATGCTCGGAGGCCACGACAACATCGCCCTCGCCGAGACCCGTCTCCTCCTTCAGCTCCCGCCAGGCGGCGGCAAGCGGCTCCTCGCCCCGATGCATCCCGCCCTGCGGCAGCTGCCAGCTCCCCCTGATGTCGGCCCGCTCGAACGCCAGCACCTCACGCCCGTTCGGATGCCGCACCACGATCACCACCCCGGCCCGGAAGTACTGGCTGCTCACCAACCTCACGGTAGCGCCACCCCCACTTCCAAAGCGTTTGACGACTCACGCCCCGTGGATGGGCGCCAGCTCACAAATGCTCCACCCACCCCAAAGCGTTTGACGACTCACGCCCCTTGGGCGGGCGCCAGCTCACAAACGCTGGATGGGGAGGGCGAGAAAGCTCCGAATCGTGTCGGCGATCTCCCGGTCGCTCATGTTCCAGGTGATCTCGATCGGCCTCCACCCGTCGAGAACCAGATCGTTCTGTCGACGAGCGTCGCCGTCGAGATCCGTGGACAGGTTGTGCCACCCGAATCCGTTACCTTCGAGATACAGCCGACGTTCCGGCCAGGCGAAGTCCAGGCGATAGCGAGCGCTGTCGTATCGAACCCGATGCTGATGCGAAGGTCGTGGCAGGCCGTAGTTGTCGATGACCCGGGCGATGCGCGCCTCGAGTGGGCTTTCGCCGGCGTCGTAGCCCGGGAGTCGCTTGGCCAGCACTTTCCGAAGCGTTGCCACCGACCGTCCCGGCGCTGACCTCGTTCGACCAACACGCTCGCGCAGGTCCTCCAGTTGCAGCATGCCGCGACGAAGGAAGTCGTCGACGACCTTGCCGAGTTGGGCGGCAGTCAGCGGGCCGCTGAGGTCGATGACCGTCCGCAGCGGGGAGGTCACGCTCATGTCGAACCGACGGATGACGTCTCCCTCTTCGAGCAGGCCGGAACGATGGCAAACGACTCCGTCGAGCACGACCTGGTGGTCGAGATCGCTGATCACGTGGATGAGATCCGTCTCGAACTCAGAGGGTCCGCCGAGCAGCCGGAGCGAAGTCGAGTGCGAAGCGGACACGTGCTCACCACACGACAACAGCACGGCTCGCACCGCCTGACGCCACGACGGCGGCACGCCATTGACCACCGATACTCCCCGTCGAACGCTGCGCAATCTTCCGACCTCGCGGTCGTGCTCGAGTTGACGCTTGCTCCGGCCCGACGCCCGGCTCACGTCACTGCTGATGAGTCCGTCGTGACGTTCTGCCCAACGAAATCGATCCACGATCGACCCCTTTCATCACCGTCTGACGACCCACGCCCCTCTGAGGGGCCGCAGTCGTCAAACACTTGTGTGGTTGGGGGAAGGTCGGAGGTGGGGCGGACTGTATCGGGGTCTGCAGCGACGCGGTCAGGCCTTGGGGGGGAGGGTGCGGATGCCCAAGTCGTTGAGTTGCTTGGCGTCGACGGGGGTCGGGGCGTTGGTCATCGGGTCCGCGCCGGACTGGGTCTTCGGGAAGGCGATGACCTCGCGGATGTTCTCCTCGCCGGCGAGGATCGCGACCAGTCGATCGATACCGAATGCGAAGCCACCGTGTGGCGGCGCGCCATAACGGAACGGGTTGAGGAAGAACCCGAATCGCTTGAACGCCTCTTCGTCGGTGATACCGAGCAGGGCGAAGATCCGGGCCTGCATCTCCGGCTGGTGGATTCGGATCGAACCCGAACCGAGCTCCCAACCGTTGAGCACCAGGTCGTATGCCTGGCTGCGAACCTTCAGAGGGTCCGATTCGAGGAGGTGCAGGTCGTCGGGGTGCGGCTGGGTGAAAGGGTGGTGCCCGGGCTTCGGGCGGCCCGTCACGGCATCGACGCCGACGAACAGCGGGAAGTCGACAACCCACAGGTAGCGGTACGGACCCTCGTGCACCGGCGGTCTCCCGATGTCGTTGCGCAGGGTGCCGAGCACCTCGCAGGCCATCGCCCACTCGTCGGCGACGATCAACAACAGGTCGCCGGCCTGTGCCGACAGACGATCGCGCAGCATTGCCTGCTCGGCATCGCTGAGGAACTTGACGACCGGCGATTCGAGCGAGCCGTCGGCGGCGACCTTCATCCAGACGAGGCCCTTGGCGCCCATCGACTTGGCCTTGTCGGTGAGGGCGTCGAGCTTGTTGCGTCCGTAATCGGCGGCCTTGCCAACCGCGTTGATCCCCTTGATGGTGGGTGCACCCGCGAACGCCTTGAACTCCGTCGCCGAAAAGCCGTCGGTGAGCTCGACGAGCTCCATCGCGAAGCGCAGGTCGGGCTTGTCGGTGCCGAAGCGGTTCATCGCCTCGTGCCAAGTGATCTTGACGATCTCGCCGGGATCCTGTCCTGCCGACTTCGCCGCGGCAATGACCGCCGCGTCGATCGCGGCGTGGACGTCCTCCTGGCTGGCGAAGGTCATCTCGGCGTCGAGTTGCATGAACTCGTACTGGCGGTCGGCGCGCAAGTCCTCGTCGCGCAAGCAGCGGGCGATCTGGTAGTAGCGATCGACGCCGGCGACCATCAGCAGTTGCTTGAAGAGCTGCGGGCTCTGCGGCAACGCGTAGAACGAACCCGGGTGCTGGCGGCTGGGCACGATGAACTCGCGGGCGCCTTCGGGTGTGCTGGGCACCAGCATCGGCGTCTCGACCTCGATGAAGCCCTGCGCTTCCATCGCCGTGCGGATCGCCGAGTTGGCCGCGGCGCGGATGCGCAAGTTGCGTTGCATGCGCTCGCGGCGGATGTCGAGATATCGATACTGCAGTCGTGTGGTCTCGGCGACCGTGTCGGCACGCTCGTTGATGGGGAACGGCGGGGCCTCGGCGACGTTGAGGATCTCGACGTGGCAGTCCTGGATCTCGATCGCACCGGTCGGCAGGCGGTCGTTGACGTTCTCGGCAGGCCGGGCCGCGACCTGCCCGGTGACGCGCAGCACGTACTCCGGACGGACGTCGACCGAGTTGTCGACCACACACTGCGTGACGCCGGTGTGATCACGGAGGTCGAGGAACGCCAGCTTCTCGCCGTGCTCGCGCCGGGTGGCCACCCATCCGCACAGGCTGACCGTCTCACCGATCTGCTCGGGACGGAGTTGGCCGCACTGGTGGGTGCGCATGGATGTCGGGCTCATGGACGTGCTTTCTTCAAGTAGTCGATCAGTGTCGAGCGGGCAATGGTCTGTTGCCCGTCGTCGTTGCGGAGTGGACGCACAGTGACGGCGTCTTCAGCGAGCTCGTTGCTGCCGATGATCACGGCGATCGCTGCACCACTGCGGTCGGCCACCCTCATCTGCGCCTTCATGCTGCGGTTCTCATAGGCACGATCGGCAGTGAGGCCGGCCGCACGCAGTTCGGTGGTCAGTCGCAGAGCCTCGGCACCTCCCGTGGTGTCGACGACGAACGCGTCGAGCACCGGTGGCGCCGGCGGGAACACGCCTTCGTCGTCGCACGCGATCAGCGTGCGGTCGAGCCCGAGCGCGAACCCGATCCCGTGCGTCGGTGGGCCGCCGAGCGACTCGACAAGTCCGTCGTATCGGCCACCGCCGCCCAATGCGTTCTGGGCCGAGTCGAGGGTGCCGCCCTGGTATTCGAACGTGGTGTGGCGGTAGTAGTCGAGACCGCGCACGAGCGTGTCGTCGATGGTGAACGGGATGCCGATCGTCTCCAACCCGGCACAAACGGCAGCGAAGTGGGCTGCCGCAGCATCGCTGTAGAACTCGGCGATGCGTGGCGCGCCCGCAATGATCTCGGCGTCGCCGGCTCGCTTGGAATCGAGCACACGAAGCGCGTTCTTGTCGAGCGTCGCCTGACTGTCCGTCGACAACTCTTCGCGATGCGACTCGAAGTAGTCGCGCAACGCGGCGACGTAGCGGGCACGATCGTCGGGCTCACCCAACGAGTTCAGCCGAAGCGTGACCCGCCGCAGTCCGAGGGCGCGGTAGAACTCCCACCCGAGCGCGATCACCTCGACGTCAAGGTTTGGATCGTCGGCACCGAGCACCTCGATACCTACCTGATCGAACTGGCGATAACGACCGCGCTGTGGTTTCTCGTAGCGGAACTGGGATCCGGCGTACCAGACCTTCCACGGAGTCAGCGGCCGGTGCTGCACGAACGCTCGGCACACCGAGGCCGTCAGTTCGGGACGCAGGGCGATGTGTCGCCCACCTTTGTCGACGAAGTCGTACATCTCCTTGGTGACCACGTCGGTGGCGTCGCCGATGCGCTGGAACACCCCCAGATCCTCCAGCAACGGCGAGATCACCTGCCCGTATCCAGCTGCCTCGACCACCGAGGCGAACACGGTGACGAACTGCCGCCAGCGCGCCGACTCCGGCGGCAGGATGTCGCGCATCCCCGGGCTGGTCTGGAATTCCGGCATGTCGAGCAAGGCTACCGGCGGGGCCGAGCAGGTCAGCCGCCTTTGCCGGGCACCAGGCGGTAGGCGTCGTAGACAGCATCGATCTGTTTGATCGTGCGCAACACCGCATCGAGATGGCTGGGGTCGGCGAGCTCGAACTCGAACCTCATCTTGGCGACCCGGTCGCCGCCCGTGTGGGTGCTGCACGACACGATGTTGACGTGCTGCTCGCTGAGCGCGTTGGCGACGTCGCGCAGCAGCCGGGAGCGATCGAGGGCAACCACCTCGACGCCGGCCCTGAAGATCGCCTTCGTGCGATCGCCGTCCCAATCGACATCGATCAACCGTGCCGCCTGATCGCTCATCAAGCTTTCGGCGTTGGCGCAGTCGGTGCGATGCACGGAGACACCGCGGCCACGCGTGACGAAGCCGACGATGTCGTCCCCGGGTACCGGCGTGCAGCACCGCGACAGCCGCACGAGGATGTCGTCGAGCCCCTCGACGTGCACACCCACCGCCGAACGCGGGCGATGCGGTCGGTCGGGCCGCGTCGGCGAGACGAGCGAGAACTGCTCGCCGTCGGTGCCCTGCGAGAACGAGCGGGCGATTCGCTGAGCGATGGACCGCGCCGAGGCGTGGTGCTCGCCGATCGCAGCCAACACCGAATCGAGGTCGGCGTACGAGCTCGAGGCGATCTCGTCGGCCAGCACCTTGCTGTCCCAGATCCGCTGCAACGGCAGACCCTCGCGGCGGAATTCCTTGGTGAGCTCTTCCCTGCCGGCCTCGATCATGTCGACGCGCCGCTCGCGGCTGAACCATTGCCGGATCTTGTTGCGCGCTCGAGGAGAGGCGACGAACTGCAACCAGTCGCGCGACGGCCCCGCGGTCTCCACCTTCGACGTGAAGATCTCGCACGTGTCGCCGCTGTGCAGTGCCGTGCTGAGCGGCACCAGCCTGCCGTTGACCTTGGCGCCGATGCACGAGTGACCGACGTCGGTGTGTACGGCGTAGGCGAAGTCGACACTGGTCGATCCGACGGGTAGCGGGATGACCCGACCCTTCGGGGTGAACACGAAGACCTCGTCCTGTTCGAGGTCGGTCTTCAGGTTCTCCATGAACGCGGCCGGGTCGGAGATGTCGGCCTGCCAGTCGATGATGCGGTTCAACCAGTCGATGTCGGCGGTCGGGCCGTCGCCCTTGTACGACCAGTGTGCGGCGACGCCCCACTCCGCCCGTTGATGCATCTCGAGGGACCTGATCTGCACCTCGACGACCTTGCCGCCGGGACCGATCACCGTCGTGTGCAGACTCTGGTAGAGGTTGAACTTCGGCATCGCGATGTAGTCCTTGAACCGGCCGACGACCGGCTTGTAACTGCCGTGGATGCAACCCAGCGCGGCATAGCAGTCCTTCACCGACTCGACGATGACGCGGATCGCGACGAGATCGAAGATGTCGTCGAACTCCTTGCCTTTCTGCATCATCTTCTCGTAGATGCTCCAGAGGTGCTTGCCCCGACCGGTGACCTCGGCCTCGATGTTGAGGTCGTGCAGGCGCCCACCGACTTCGGCGATCGTCTTGGCCAGGTAGACCTCGCGCTCGGGCGTGCGCGTACTGACCAGATGGTCGAGCTCGGCGAAGCGCTTCGGATACAGCGAGGCGAACGCGAGGTCTTCGAGTTGCTGCTTCAACTCCTGCATGCCGAGGCGATGCGCCAGCGGCGCGTAGATGTCGAGCGTCTCCTGAGCGATGCGCCGCTGCTTGTCGCTCGGCATCGCCGCGATGGTGCGCATGTTGTGCAGACGGTCGGCCAGCTTGATGATGAGCACGCGCAGGTCGCGCGCCATCGCCACCAGCATCTTGCGCATCGTCGCGGCCTGCTGCGCCTCCTTCGAATCGAACTGCAGCCGTTCCAGCTTGGTGACGCCGTCGACGATCGCGGCGACCTCCGACCCGAACGCGGCCTCGACGTCGGCGATCGTGATCTCGGTGTCTTCGACCGCGTCGTGCAGCAGCGCCGCGGCCAAGGAGATCTCGTCGAGGCCGATGTCGGCAACGATCCGAGCGACCGCCAACGGATGGTTGATGTAGCTCTCGCCGCTGCCACGCGACTGGTGGCGATGCGCTTCGCGTGCTGTCTCGTACGCACGGTTGATCATCGCGACCGGCGCCTTCGGATGGCGACGGCGGTACGCGCTGAGCAGTGGTGTCAGCTCATCCGCGGTGACGTTCTGGTGCCGTCTCCACGGTAGGACACGATCGACGGCAGGCACGGGCGGACCTCAGTACCTCGCCAGGCTCTCGACGCGGTGGCCCTCGAGGAGCTTTCGGCCTCCGAGGTCTTCGAGCTCGATGAGCACCCCGACACCGACGACCACTCCCCCGAGTGCCTCGACGAGTCGAACCGTTGCCGCGGCCGTGCCTCCGGTGGCGAGCACGTCGTCGACGATCAGAATCCGTTCACCGGGATGGATGGCGTCGCGGTGGATCTCCAGCTTGTCGCGGCCGTATTCCAGCGAATACTCCTCGCGGACGACGGCCCACGGCAGCTTGCCGGCTTTGCGAACCGGCACGAAACCGGCGCCCATCCGGTAGGCGACCGGCGCGGCCAGGATGAACCCGCGAGCCTCGACACCGATGACGCGGGAGGGATCGACTCCCTCGAACCGATCGGCCAACTCGTCGACAGCGCGGGCGAAACTCTTGCCGTCGCCCAACATCGGCGTGATGTCGCGGAAGCTGACCCCCATGGTGGGGAAATCGTCGATGTCGCGTACGACGTCGCTGATCCAGTGGCCGTTCGATGCCATACGGCATCACGCTACCGTGGCTCAGCTGGTGCGACGCTTCTTCTTCCGCGGTCGCGGCGGATGCGTGAGGAGCGACTGCGGTGTTGTCGGCGTCGCGGCGAGGACGACCTCGTCGGCGCCGGTATCCGAGCGCAGCCGAGCCGCGTCACGCCGGGCGGCAGGCGATCCGCCGAGCACCAAGCGCTCCAGCTCGGCACCCGTGGCGTGCGACCCGCGGTACATCCGGTAGCGCGGCTCGCGCTCCTTCAACATCGCCAACAGGGGCGAGGCGATGAAGATCGACGAGTACGACCCGGTGATGAGGCCCACCAAGAGCGCCAGGGAGAACTCCCGGAGCGTGGTGGCCCCGAGGACCCCCGCGCCGAGGATCAGCAGCGACAGCACGGGTAGCACGGCGGCGATGGTGGTGTTGATGGAGCGCATCAGCACCTGGTTCATCGACACGTTGACGACGTCGGCGTACGGCATGCGTGCCCCGGAGAAGCGCTCGGCATTGTCCTTGACCTTGTCGAACACCACGATCGTGTCGTAGAGCGAGAAGCCGAGGATCGTCAAGAAGGCGACGACCGTCGCCGGAGTCACCTCGAACCGGAGCACCGAGTACACGCCGATGCTGATCAACACGTCGTGCATCATGGCGACGATCGCCGACAGCGCCATTCGCCACTCGAGACGCCAGGCGATGAACAGCGCGACGAGGATCAAGAAGATGATGAGCGCCCGGATGGCCTTCTCCGTGATGCTGCGACCCCACGTCGAGCTGACGGAAGTGACGCTGACGGACTCCGTCGGCACCTTGGCCTCGGTGGCGAGCGCCTCTTGCACCTCTTGACGCTTGGCGACCGACTGGTCGCCGACCTGGATCAGCAGCACCGAGCCCGACGCCGATGTCCGCTGCTGCACCTTGGCGTCGATGCCGTTGATGCCGTGGTCGTCGAGGATCGAGCGAGCTTGATTCACCGACACGTTGTCGGCCGACACCTCCCACGCGACGCCGCCCTCGAAGTCGATTCCGAGGTTGAGACCCTGGAAGAGCAACGAGGCGAAGGTGACGACCAACAAGGCCGACGACACGGCGATGCCCCACCAACGCCGTCCGTAGAAATCGATGGCGGTCTCGCCGTGGTACAGGCGTCCACCGAGGCCTCGCCGCTGGTGGATCTGCGGCATCACTTCGGTGCTCATGATGCGGCCACCGGTGAGACTTCGATTCCCATCACCTTGCGCCGCGACATCCACTCCGTGCGAGACAACAACAGCACCGCCGGACGAGTGAAGAAGTAGGCCACGAAGAGGTCGCACAGCGTCGACAGACCGAGGAAGAAGGCGAAACCGCGCACCGATCCGACGGTGAGGTACCACAGCACCGCGGCACCGATCAGCGACACCATGTCGGCCACGACGATGGTGTGCCAGGCGCCGGCGAAACCACGCTGGGCGCTGTTGCGCATCGACCGACCGGCACGTACCTCGTCTTTCAATCGTTCGAAGAACACGACGTACGAGTCGACCGTGACACCCACGGACACGATGAGACCGGCGATACCGGCCAGCGAAAGGGCAAGCCCCTGCGTCTTGGACAGGAACGAGATGATCGTCCAGATCAACGCGCCCGAGACCAGTAGGCCGACGCCGACGATGACGCCGAGCAACTTGTAGTAGAGCACCATGAAGATCAGTACCAGGCCGACGCCGACGAGGCCGGCGATCCAGGCGGCGCGCAGCGAGTCCTTGCCGAGCGTCGGCGACACCGTCTGCACCGCTTGGGTCTCCAGCTTCACCGGCAGCGAACCGCTGTTGAGCACGCGGGCGAGGTTGCGGGCCTCGGATTCACTGAAGGCGCCGCTGATCTGCACGCTGCCGCCGGAGAAGTTCGGCTGCTGCACGGTCGGTGCCGAGATCACTTCGCCGTCGAGCTCGATCGCCAGCTGTCGGGTCGGGCACGTCGCCGTGCCGCCGTAGCACTCGGCGGCCATCGTGTTCCACACGCCCTCGCCGCTGTCGCCGCCGCGCAGGCTGACGGTGACACCCCAGCCGGTGTTGGGCAGGATTCGCGCTGTGGCGTCGTCCTTGAAGACCTCACCGGTGCCGCCGGCCGGGCCGACCTTGCAGAGGCTTCCGCCGCGGGCGCTGACGTAGCCGGTGTCGGTCGGGGCAACGTCGGGCAACGTCGGAGTCGTACCACCGGCAACAGTTGTCGTGGTCTCGCCTGCGACAGTGGTCGTCGACGCGTCGGCGGGCACGGTCGTGGACGCGGGCGAGGTCGCGACCGTGGTCGTGGTGTTGTCGGTGCTCGTGCGCCGCGACGGTCCACCGGCAGCCGTGGTGGTGGGAGCGGCAACCGTGGTGGTCGCAGCAGCCGCACCGGCTGCGGTCGTCGTCGAACCGCCGGCGGTGGTCGTTGTCGTCGTGGTCGGCGTCGGCTTCTTGTTGGGGTCGGAGGTGACGCACGGGATCCCGCCGAACTGATCGTCGACCAGCACGGGCCGCAGGTACACCTGACCGGTGACCTTCACCAACTGCTCCGCCTGCGCCTGGTTCTTCACGCCCGGCAGGTTGACGACGATCGCGTCGCCTTGGCGGAGGATCTCCGGCTCGGCAACCCCGAGGCTGTCGACGCGCTCGCGGATTCGTTCCACGGCGAGGTCGAGGCTCGAGGTGTTGAACGCGCCGACCGGCTTCTGGGTGATCGAGATGCCACCTTGCAGGTCGAGGCCGAGCGACGGCTTGTCGCCGCTCGCGAGTGTGAGGAACAACCCGCCGAACGCCACGACAAGGATGCCGATCAGCGAATACCAGAGCTGCTTTTTGCGCATTATTCGGACGGCTCGTCGTCCGCTGAACCGTCAGCCGGCACGATCTTCGAAGCGCGACCCGTACCGTCGTCGCTCGGGACGGCGGTCTCACCCTTGGAGGTGTCGACCTTGCGCTGCAGCGCCTGGAAGGCAATGCGGATCTGCACGTTGTCGTCGATCTCCAACCAGGCAATGTCGTCCTCGATGAGGGTGACGAAGCCGTAGACACCCGACGTCGTCATGACCTCGTCGCCGACCTCGATCGACCTCTGCAGTTCCTGTTGCGCACGCATCTTGCGGCGTTGCGGCCGGATCATCAGGAAGTACATGGCTGCGCCGATCAGGATCATCGGAACGAACAGACCGAGCGCAGAACCACCCCCCGACTTGGAATCGGCGGCGATGATCGACAGGACGTGCATGTGGGTATCCAATTTTTTGGGGCGATGGGAGGGGCGGACCGCTGTTTAACCGACGGAGAATGCTAGCCACCGGGAGGTCACGATGGACGTCTCACTCCCAAACTGCCAGCATCCGGACCCGAAATGAGTCAAAAGTCCCGTTCCGGATCTCCGCCCGGATCCGTTCCATCAGCTGCAACGTCCAGCTGACGTTGTGCAGGCTGACCAGCCGCGAGGCGGTGGGTTCGCCGACTTGGAACAGATGGCGGATGTAACCACGGGAATGCCGCCGACAGACGTCGCACGTGCAATCGGCATCGAGGGGCTCGTCACTCCGTGCGTGCTTGGCGTTCTTGATGTGCAACTTGCCGGCCGCCGTCAGTGCCGTTCCGTGCCGCCCGATCCTCGTCTGCATCACGCAGTCGAACTGATCGACGCCGGCGGCCACTGCTTCGATCACGCTGGCCGGGTCGCCGACGCCCATCAGATAGCGAGGGCGATCTGCCGGCAGATGGGCGATGGCGGCAACCAGGGCCGGCACCATCTCGCTGCGCGTCTCGCCGACACTGAGGCCACCGATGCCGTACCCGTCGAAGTCGAGGGCGACGGTCCGCTGCGCGCTCTCCGCACGCATCGGCTCGCTCGTCCCGCCCTGCACGATCCCGAACAGCGCCTGGTCGTCGCGTTGGTGGGTCTTGCGTGCCAACGCCGCCCACGACGCGGTGCGCTCGACCGCCGTGCGGATCACGTCCGGTGGCGAGGGTAGCGACGGGCAGACGTCGAGCACCATCTGGATGTCGGCGCCGAGCAGTTCCTGCGTCGTGACGGCCACCTCGGGTGTGAAGCGATGCGTGGACCCGTCGTAGGTGCTCTTGAACGTGACCCCGTCGTCGTCGACATCGGGATCGAGCGAGAACACCTGGAAGCCGCCGGAGTCCGTCAACGTCAGTCCGTTCCAACCGGCGAACCTGCCGAGACCACCGAGCGCGGCAACAGTTTCGGCACCGGGTCGGAGCATGAGGTGATAGGTGTTGCCGAGCACGATCTCGGCACCGAGTTGCTCGTAGTCAGCCGCGCTCAGGTACTTGATGGCGCCGCGGGTACCGACCGGCATGAAGCACGGCGTGTTGTAGCTGCCGCGTGCCGTGTGGGCGATGCCGGTGCGCGCCTGCCCATCCGTCGCGATCGTCTCGAACCGGACCGGATGCATCTATGCAGCCCGCCGATCGAGCAGCATCGCGTCGCCGAAGCTCAGAAAGCGGTAGCCCTCGGCGATGGCCGTCTCGTACAACCGGCGCCACCGATCGCCGATGAACGCATCGATCATCATCAGCAAGGTCGTGCGCGGCAGATGGAAGTTGGTCATCATGACGTCGACCACGTTCCAGTCATACGGTCGGTTGATGAACAGTCGCGTACGCCCGTGCAATTCACCGAGCGTGGCCGATTCCAGAGCACGCACCGTCGTGGTACCGACGGCGACGACCCTGCGCGCCTGCCGGCACCGTTCGAGCACCGCGGCGTCGACGTGGTAGCGCTCGCTGTGCATCACGTGCTGTGTCGGGTCGTCGACAACGACGGGCTTGAAGGTGTCGAGGCCGACGACGAGCTCGATCGTCGCGATCTCGATGCCACGTCCGGCGATGGCGGCCAGCAGTTCGGGTGTGAAGTGGAGACCGGCGGTCGGCGCGGCGGCCGACGCCGGCTCGGCTGCGTAGACGGTCTGATAGCGATCGGGCTCGGACAGTTCGACGCCGATGTACGGCGGCAGCGGCATCTCCCCGTGCTTGTAGAGAAGTGTCAACGGATCGGCGTCCCCGACGAGCGACACCTCCCATGTGTCGCCCGCATCGATCCGGTTGCCGATCTCGACCAACGGTTCTCCGTCGTCGTCGACCAACTGCTCGCCTCGGCGCAGCTTGCGCGCCGGGCGGATCATCGCTTCCCACGTTCGCTCGTCGGCGGTCGGCTCGAGCAGCAACACCTCGGCGGCACCACCGCTGGTGCGACGCAAGCGGAGTCGGGCCGGGATCACCTTCGTGTCGTTGACGACCAGTAGATCGCCCTCTCGAAGCAGCTCGGGCAGATCGCGGACGTGCAGGTGGTCGGGAGCGGCGCTCCCCCGGTCGACCAGGAGCCGGGCAGCATCGCGGGGTTCGATCGGGACCTGGGCGATGCGCTCGGCGGGCAGCTCGTAGTCGAAGTCGCTGAGACGCATGGCGCCACCAGGCTACGGGCAGCCCTCCGGACGTATGACACCATTGCCGCATGACCATGCTGCGAACTGATCCGGTCGACTGCGAAGCCGAGGGCGCGATGGATCTTCACCTGTGGACCCCGGATGAACCGCCGCACGCCGCGGTCCTCGTGATCCAGGAGATCTTCGGCGTCGGCCCCTACATCCGCGCCGTCGCCCAGCGACTGGCCGACGCCGGGTATCTCGTCGGTGCGCCCGACATCTTTTGGCGGTTCGCGCCGAACTGGGAGGCCGACCACTCGCAGGCCGGCCTCGAGGCGTCGTTCGAGAAGGTGCAGCAACTCGATTTCCCGAAGGCCGTCGGCGACTGCATCGCCGCACTCGAGCACCTGCGCGCCCAACCCGGCATCGACAGCGCGCCCGCGGTCGTCGGGTTCTGTCTCGGCGGCACGTTGGCGTGGAGTGTGGCGATCAACGGCGAACCGAGTTGTTGCGTCAGCTACTACGGCTCGGGCGTGCCGTCGATGATGGACATGATCGACCAGGTCTCGTGCCCGACGCTGTTCCACTTCGGCAACGACGATCCCTACATCCCCAACGAAGGTGTCGATCGAGTGGCGGCCGCGCTTGCCGGCCACCCGGGGTTCGTGCTCAACGTCGAGAACGCCGGCCATGCGTTCGACAACCACGAGAGCGACGTGTTCTACAACGAAGCCGCGGCCAACTCGGCGTGGGCGAAAACGATGGCGTTCCTGTCGTCGCACGTCCCCGCATGAGGGCACTGGTTCGCCCGCCCGGGCCTCGCCTTGCCGATGGGCTGGTCACCCACATCGAACGCGTACCGGTAGATGTGGAGGTCGCCACCAAGCAGTGGCGCGGCTACGTCGATGCGCTGGAGGGCAACGGCGTGGACATCGTCGAAGTGACAGCAGCCGACGATTGCCCTGATGCCGTGTTCATCGAGGACACCGTCGTGATGTTCGACGGCCTCGCCGTGATCACCCGGCCAGGAGCACCGGTGCGCGTGCCGGAAACCGAAGCGGTACAGGCAATGGTCGCCGGACTCGGCTACGAGATCGCGCACATCGAACCGCCCGGCACCCTCGACGGCGGCGATGTCTTGAAGGTCGGCAACGTGGCATACGTCGGTCTCGGCGGTCGTACCGATGTCGCCGGTATCGACCAGCTTGCCGCGCTGGTCGAGCCGAAAGGTTGGCGAGTGGTCACGGTGCCGGTCACGAAGGTGCTGCACCTGAAGTCGGCGGTCACCGCGCTGCCCGACGGCACGATCGTCGGTTGGCCCGACGCCGTCGACGATGCGACGCTGTTCGACCGCTTCTTGCCGACCCCGGAGGAATCGGGTGCACACGTCGTCGTCCTCGACGAGACGCATCTGTTGATCGCCGCCGACTGTCCGCGCTCGGCCGCGATGTACAGGTCGATGGGCTACGACCTCGTCGAGGTCGACATCGGCGAGTTCCAGAAGCTCGAGGGTTGCGTGACCTGTCTCAGTGTGCGCCTGCGCGCCTGACAGATCTCAGTCGAACAGCGAGTGGGGCGCGGCGCGTGTCGCCGCCGGCGGAACCAGACCGATGTGCTCGTACGCGGCCGCCATGGCCACCCGGCCGCGAGGGGTGCGAGCCAGCATGCCCTGCTGGATGAGGAACGGTTCGTACACGTCTTCGACGGTCTCGGGTTGCTCACCGACGCTGATGGCCAAGGTGCTCAACCCGACCGGTCCCCCGTGGAACTGCTTGCACACCGCGCCGAGGATCGCCCGGTCGACCTTGTCGAGACCGCGGCCGTCGACACCGAACAACTGCAAGCCGTCCTTCGCGGTGTCGACCGAGATGGTTCCGTCGCCGCGCACCTCGGCGTAGTCGCGAACCCGGCGCAACAGTCGGTTGGCGATGCGCGGCGTGCCGCGTGAACGACGAGCGATCTCCCACGCCGCGTCGGGAGTGATGGCGACGCGCAGGATGCCGGCGGCGCGGCGCACGATCGTCTCCAACTCGTCGTCGGCGTAGTAGTCGAGCCGGGCCACCAGCCCGAAGCGGTCGCGCAGTGGACCGGTGATCATGCCGGTGCGCGTCGTCGCGCCGACGAGCGTGAAAGGAGGCAACGTGAGGCGGATGGATGAGGCGGCCGGGCCCTTGCCGACGACGATGTCGAGTTGGAAGTCTTCCATCGCCGGATAGAGGATCTCTTCGACCACCCGCGACAGGCGGTGGATCTCGTCGATGAACAACACGTCGCCCTCACCGAGCTTGGTGAGGATCGCCGCAAGATCGCCGGCGCGTTCCAGTGCCGGACCCGAGGTGATGTGCATCTGCACGCCCATCTCGACCGCGACGATGCCGGCGAGGCTGGTCTTGCCCAGACCCGGCGGGCCGGCGAGCAGCAGGTGATCGGCCGGCTGACCGCGCAGCTTGGCTGCCTCGAGCACGATCGACAGGTGTTCTTTCAACTCTCCTTGGCCGACGAACTCGCTGAGCCGTCGTGGTCGCAGACCGGCCTCGTCGATCTCTTCGACATCGTCGGTGGCCGCAGGATCGAGGAACTCCTCACGCACGTCGCGCTCCCAACAGGCGAAGGGCGTCGCGCAGCAGATCTTCCGCCGACGCCGACTCGGGAAGCTCGCGCATCGCCTCGCGGATCTCCTCGGATGCATAGCCGAGACCCGACAGTGCCTCGCGCACGTTGCCCACATTTGTTCCGCTGCCGTTCGTCGACAGCGGGTCGAGCATCGGCAGGCTGAGGCGATTGCGCAGTTCGACCAACAGTCGCTCGGCGGTCTTCTTGCCGACACCGGGCACCAGGGTGAGCGCCCCGAGGTCGTTGCCGGCGACGATGTCGACCAGCGCTGTCGGAGAATGCGTGCCGAGGATCGCGACAGCCAAGGCCGGGCCGATCCCGTGCGTGGCGATGAGGATGTCGAACGCGGCGCGTTCGTCGCGGCGCAGGAAGCCGAACAAGGTCTGCGTGTCCTCGCGGATGTGGTGGTGCACGTAGAGGAACACAGGCGAGGTCGGTTCGAGCTCGGCCAGGGTGCGCGGCGTGACCGTGACCAGATATCCGACGCCGCCGACCTCGACCAACACCCGGCCGTCGTCGAGACGCTCGAGGACCGAGCCACGCAACGACCCGATCATCGTGCGCTCGCCTTCGCCAGAGAATCGATGTGGCGTTGCAGTGGAGCCGACGACAGATGGCACAGCGCCAGCGCCGCGGCGTCGGCCGCGTCGGCGGGACGCGGGGGTGTCGAGAAACCCAAACGAACCTGCACCATCTTCTGCACCTGCTCCTTGTCGGCGCCGCCCCATCCGGCTACCGAGTTCTTGACCTGGTTCGGCGTGTACTGCACCACGTGACATCCGAACGCGGCCGCCTCGGCGAGAGCCAGGCCGCTGGCCTGGCCGACGCTCATCGCCGTGCGCACGTTGACCTGGAAGAACACCTGCTCCACGGCGACGACATCCGGACGGAACTCACGCAGCAGGGCGACGATCTCGACCTGCAACGCGGCCAGTCGTTGTGGCAATGCGTCGGCAGGCGGGGTGCGCAACACACCGAGCGACACCGCCTTCGCCACCCCCGGACCGGTGCTGTCGAGCACCGCGTAGCCACACCTGGTGAGGCCGGGATCGATCCCCAGGACGCGTTGTGCAGCGAACACAGGTTCGTACTGTAGTGCCCGCTGCTCCGGCGGACGGTGATCCCTCAGAGCGACGACAGGACCTCGACCAGCTCACTGACTGGGCGATACGTCAGCCCGGCAATGGCCCGATGGGCATACCGGATGACGCCGTGCTTGTCGACGATGAAGACGCTGCGCCGCGGGTACCCGAGCGGGCCCAGCGTGCCGTACAGGCCGGCGACGGCCTTGTCGGTGTCGGCGAGGAGGGGGAACTTCAGGCCCTGCTTGCCGGCGAACATCTCGTGGCTCTCGACGCTCTGCGCGGAGATCCCCAGCACCTGCGCGTTCAAGGACTCGAACTCGTCGAGATCCCTGCTGTACGAGCTGAGCTGTTTGGTGCACACGGGCGTGTCGTCGCCCGGATAGAACACCAGCACCACCGGCCTGCCGTCGAAGTCCTTCAGCGAGACGTTGCTGCCGCCGGTCGCCGGAAGGCTGAAATCGGGCGCCTTGTCACCGACGCCGACGCTCATGCCTCGACCGCTTCCATCAGCTCGTCGCTGATGTCGAAGTTGCTGTACACATCCTGCACGTCGTCATTGTCCTCGAACGCGTCGATGATTCGGAGGATCTTGCGGGCGTCGTCGCGATCGGTGACCTCCACGGACAGGCTGGCCACCATCGTGCTCTCCGCAGATTCCACCGTGAAGCCGGCGCCCTGCAGCGCATCGCGCACCTCGTAGACGGTCGACGGGTCGCACGTCACGCGGAACATGTCGCCGTCGGGCGCCACGTCATCGGCGCCGGCATCGAGCGCGGCCATCATCACGCTGTCCTCGTCGGCGCCGGACACCATGACCACGCCGCGGCGACTGAACTGCCAGCCGACCGCACCCGGTTCGGCCATGGAGCCACCGAGCTTGGAGAAGATGTTGCGCACCTCGGCACCGGTGCGATTGCGGTTGTCGGTGAGGACGTCGATCAACAGCGCCACGCCGCCCGGCGCATAGCCCTCGTAGGTGATGGCCTCGTAGGAGCGGCCGTCGTCCTCACCAGTGCCGCGCTTGATCGCCCGATCGATTGCATCGTTGGTCATCTGCGCGCCCTTGGCCTTCAGCACGGCCGTGCGCAGCGTCGCGTTGCTGGCCGGGTCGCCGCCACCTTCGCGAGCGGCCACCTCGAGCTGCCGGGCGATCTTGGCGAACAACTTGCCACGGGCCGCATCGGCCGCGCCCTTCTTGTGCTTGATGGTCGCCCATTTCGAATGGCCCGACATGTGCCTATACCTCCTGCAGAAACCTGGCGTGCAGTCGTGGATCGGCGGTGAGCTCCGGATGGAACGATGCAACCATCACGTGACCCTGCCGAGCGACGACCGGCACACCATCGTATTCCGCGAGAACCTCGACATTGGCCCCCACGCCCACGACCTTCGGCGCACGGATGAACACCGCGTGGAACGGATGGTCGAAGCCGACGACGTCGAGATCGGCTTCGAAGCTGTCGATCTGGCGACCGTAGCCGTTGCGTTGCACCGACAGGTCCATCGCGCCGAAGCTCAACTGGTCGTCGCGACCATCGAGCACCTCGGACGCCAGGAGGATCATTCCGGCGCACGTGCCGAACACGGGCAAACCGTCGCTGAGCAGACTCTTGACGTCGTCGAACAACCCCGACGTCACCAGCAACCGCGACATCGTCGTGCTCTCGCCGCCGGGCATCACGAGCGCATCGATGCCGTCGAGATCCGCAGGTTGACGCACCTGTCGCGTCGACGCGCCGACGGACTCCAGAGCGCGCTGATGTGCGGCGAAGGCACCCTGCAGTGACAACACACCGACGAGCCGATCCGGCCCGCCCAATCGGGCCATGGTTACCAGCCGCGCTCCGCGTACCGCTGGTTGATCTCGTCCATCGCGATCCCGGTCATCGGGGCGCCGAGGCCGCGGCTGACCTTGGCGAGGATGTCGGCGTCGCGGAAGTGGGTCGTGGCCTCGACGATGGCCTTGGCGCGCGGCGCGGGATCGTCGCTCTTGAAGATGCCCGATCCGACGAAGACGGCTTCGGCGCCGAGTTGCATCGCCAACGCGGCGTCGGCAGGAGTGGCGATGCCGCCCGCACAGAACAGCGGGACCGGGAGCCAGCCCGTCTCGGCGATCTCCTGCACCAACGGGAGCGGAGCCTGCAGCTGCTTGGCCCACTGGAACAGCTCGGCGGAGTCGGCCTGGCCGACCTTGCGGATGTCGCCGATGATGTTGCGCAAGTGGCGGACCGCTTCGACGATGTTGCCGGTGCCGGCTTCGCCCTTCGACCGGATCATGCACGCGCCCTCGCTGATGCGACGCAGTGCCTCGCCGAGGTTGGTCGCGCCGCAGACGAACGGAACGTTGAACGCGAACTTGTCGATGTGGTGCGTCTCGTCGGCCGGGGTGAGCACCTCGCTCTCGTCGACGTAGTCGACGCCGAGCGCCTCGAGGATCTGAGCCTCGACGAAGTGGCCGATGCGGGCCTTGGCCATGACAGGAATCGTGACCGACGCCTTGATCGACTCGATCATCTCCGGGTCGCTCATTCGGGCGACGCCGCCGTCGCGGCGGATGTCGGCGGGTACGCGCTCCAGCGCCATCACTGCGCACGCTCCGGCGTCTTCGGCGATCTTGGCCTGCTCGCCGGTGACGACGTCCATGATGACGCCGCCTTTCAACATCTCTGCCAGGCCACGCTTGACCGGGTAGGTACCAGTGGCGCGCGGGGACGAGGAACTCGAAGTCATGGCTCCAAGCGTACCGCCGGAGGCACTTGGGCCCAAGGAGTCAATACCGCACTGACTGGTGTTCTGGACACCAGTCAAAGGCTCTCAGCCGCCGAGTGGCGTCGTCGAATCGGCCCTGGCCAACTCGACCCACGTGCGACCCGGTGTCAACAACATCGTGGTGCCGTCGTCGGCTGTGAGCGTGAACGGGTTCAGACGATCGTTGCGGGTCCACGTCCCGTGGACGACCTTGCCGTCGCTGAACACGTAGGCCTCACCGGTGCCCGTCGTCTGTGCCTCGGGGCTCTTGGTGTCGACCGGGCTCGGCACGTAGTCGACCACCAGCACGACGACGTTCGACGCGTCGACCTGGCCGAGCGCCGCGTCGTTGTGGGCCTTGCCGCTCTGGAACCGACGGTACTTGCCCGAACCGGCATCGAACTTCCAACTGACGTTGACGCCGTCCATCTTCAGGTCGACTCCGCCCGACGAATCCCCCGCCGAGGCCTGCCCTTCCTTGCGGTAGCTGAACTGCAGCGGCGGCGGCGTGGCCCCCTCAGGGGCCATGGTGAACAACCCGCTGCCCTGTGCGTACAGGTTGTGCGGTGCCGCCCGGTCGCGCGACCGGTACGACTGGCTCTCCTGACGAGCGTTCGTCTGCACATTGGCGACCACGAAGTCGGAACTGTTGATCGCCTTCGTCACGCCGGGGTTGCCGCCGCTCCAGGCGAAGATCGGCTTGTTCAACGAGCCCAGCAGCTCGACATCCTGGGTACGGCCACTGCGGATCGGTCCGACCGGGTCGGGCGCGTTGGTCTGGAACACCGCGGCGAACCGGGTGAGCTGCTCGACGTTCTCCTCGAACACGATGTCGGCCTGGTTCAGGCCACTCTGCGGGCGGGCGTCGGGATGGTTGTCGATCTTGACGACAAGCGCGACACGCTGGGCGGCCGCGGGGTCGGTGATCGGCAACCCTGTCAGCGGCATGACGGGCTCGGCGGGAATCGTTGTCGGCGCCGAGGTCGCCGCCGCGCTCGAGGTCGACGCCGGTTCGGTGGCCGGCGTGGTGGTGTCGGCAACGGTCGAGGGCGTGGTCGTGACGCCCGCGGCGGTGGTGGCCGTCGACCCGCCACCGCTGCCGCCGCACGCAACGAGGGCGAGCGCGGCAAGGGTGATCATGGAAGTTCGCTTGGTGTGGTTCACAGTATTTCCAGTTCATCCGTGCCGGGGAACGTGCCGTTTCCGGTGTTGGCGAGCTCGAACCAGGTCTGACCCGGCGTCAGGAGCACGGGCGATCCATCGGCTGCCGTCAGTGAGATCGGCTGCAAGCGGTCGGACCGCGACCACGTTGCGGGGATCTGCTTCCCGCCCGTGAACACGACGGCCGAGCCGGTGCCGATCGTGCCGCCGTCGGGCGAGCGGGCATCGGCCGTGCTGTGCCCGTAGTCGATCCACAAGACGACGACGTTGTCGGCATCGAGGTGGGTGCCATCGGCCAAGACATGCGGCTTGCCTTCCTGCGATCGCATGTACATGTTCTTGGCGGCGTCGTAGTCCCACTGGACGTGCACCTGTTCGATGTGGAGCTTGAACCCGGCCGAGGGCTCGCCCGGTGACTCTGCACCGGCGGCGCGGTAGTGGTACTGCTCAGCCGGGCCGGGGCGGTCGGGCGCGGCGTTGCTGCGCAGCGACGCTGTGTCGTTGAACGTGGCGTGCGGCCGATGGCGGTTCTTGTCGAGGTACCAACCTGGTCCTTGGCCTTCGGTGAGCACGAGCAGATCGGACGAACGGATCGCCTCGACAGCTCGGGCGTTGCCGCCGGAGCAGGCGAACACGGCACCGTTGAACGATCCGACGAGATCGACGTCCTGTGTGCGCGCCGAGCGGATGGGCCCGACCTTCGGGGCGTCGGTGCTCTGGAACACGCTGGCGAAGCGCGTCGGCCCGGCTCCCCACGCCTCGAACACGATGTCGGCGGCGTCGAGGCCCGACTGCGGTCGGGCACCCGGATCGTTGGAGACCTTGACCACAACCGCCGGGCGGGCCGCCACGGCCGGATCGGTGATTGGTTGCCCGGTGAGCGGCATCACCGGGTCGGGCGCAATGGTGGTGGTTGTCGACGAGGTCGACGACGAGGACGTGGTCGTCGACTCCTCCTCCGTCGTGGTGGTTGCCTTCGGCACGGTGGTCGATGGCGACGTGTCAGCCGTGGTCGTGGGGGCCGGCGAGGCATCCGTCTTCTCGCAGGCAACCAGTGCCAGCGCGACGGCCACCACGGACATGGCTTTACCGAACTTCACTTCATAACTCCCTTAACAATGCGATTCGCTCCTCGAGCGGGGGGTGGGTATCGAACATGCGGTTGAAGGCGCCGAACTTGCCGTTGTCGCCCACACCGGAGAGCGGCTGCTCGATCCACAGGTGGGCGGTGGCAGTCGTCGCCGAATGCGTCACAGTGACGTCGTCGCGCAGCTTCTCCAGCGCCGAGATCAACCCGGGTGGGTAGCGGGTCATTTGGCAGGCGCTGACGTCGGCCAGCGTCTCACGGCGACGGCTGACTGCGGCCTGCATCAACTTGGCGATGATCGGGGCGAAGATCAAAAGAACGAGCCCAATGATCGCCAGCGGGTTGCCGCCGTCCTTGTCGCCTTCGCGACGGACGCGACCGCCGTTCCACCACATCATCCGCATCCCCATGTTGGTCAGCAGCGCGATCGATCCGACGAGTGTGACCGCGAGCGTCGAGACCAAGATGTCGTAGTTGCGTACGTGCGACAGCTCGTGAGCGATGACGCCCTCGAGTTCGACGCGGTTCATCTTCTCCAGCAGGCCGGAGGTGACCGCGATTGCCGCGTGCTTCGGGTTGCGACCCGTTGCGAATGCGTTGGGTGCCGGATCGTCGACGATGTACACCTTCGGCTTGGGGAGGCCGCCGGCGATGCACAGACCTTCGACGAGGTTGTGCAGTCGTTGGTACTGCTGCGGATCGGCGGGCTTGGCCCGGCTGACTGCGAGGGCGATCGAATCGGCCTTCCAGTACGACGCGAATGCCATCGCACCGGACGCCACGAGGGCGATGATGGCGCCCGTCGGGCCTGCGCCGAGAAGGATTCCGAAGGCCCATCCGGCAAGTGACAGCAGGACCACGAATCCCAAAATCAGCAGCGCGCTGCGCCGCTTGTTGGCCTTGATCAGTTCGAACATGAGAAACCCAGGCTAGAGACGAGTGACGCTCCGAGAGCGTCATACCGCGTCAGAACTCGACCTTGGGCACCTGCCGAGCGGCTTCGTCGGTCTCGAAATACTCACGACGCTGGAACTTCAACATCTTGGCGAAGAAGACGGTCGGGAACGCCTGCAGCTTGTTGTTGTAGTTCAGCACCGAGTCGTTGTAGAACTGCCGCGCGTACGCCACGCGGCCCTCGGTGGCGGTGAGCTCTTCCTGCAAGGCCAGGAAGTTCTGGTTGGCCTTGAGGTCGGGGTAGGCCTCGCTGAGAGCGAACAACTGCCGCAACGCGCCGGTCAGTTGGCTGTCGGCCTCGGCCTGGCCGGTGGGTGTGGCGGGCGCAGAGATCGCCGCGTTGCGGGCCCGCACGACGGCGTCGAGCGTGTCCTTCTCGTGCGCCGCGTAGGCCTTGACGGTCTCGACCAGATTGGGGATGAGGTCGATGCGTCGCTTGAGTTGGACGTCGATCTGCGACCACGCATTTTCGATTTGGTTCTTGCCGCGTATGAGGCCGTTGTAGGCCACGATGCCGTAGATGACGATGGCGACGATGATCACCAACAGGATCCAGATCATGGAATCTCCAGGAGTTCTGATGCGCCGAACGAGGCGACTCAGTCAGCCATCATACGGCGGCGCCAGCCGTGCCAGAAGGACTCCCCGGTCGGCGGCCGCTCCCGACGCGGTCGATTCGTGGCAAGCCGCAGGTAGATGTCGGCGTAGTGCTCGGCGAGCGCCGTCATGGAAAAATCTTCGGCTCTGTGCGCGCCGGCCTTGCGCAACAGCGCCGGCAGCCCGGGCTCGGTGAGGATCCGCTGCAACGCTTCGGCGAGCGCGTCGACATTGCCGGGTTCGACCAGCAATGCGTCGACCTCGTCGGTGGCGACGTTGCGGTAGCCGTCGATGCCACTGGCGACGATCGGGGTCTCGGCAGCCATCGCCTCGATCAGCACGACGCCGAACGACTCGCCGTACAGCGACGGCGCGCAGAACACATCGGCGCCCCGCAGACGGGCAACCTTGTCGGCGTCGGTCAGCCGGCCGAGCCACTCGATCCTGTCGTCGTTGCCGAACTGCGACCGCAGGCGAACCGTGTCGGGCCCGGTGCTGCCGACCCACAGCCGCACGTCGTCTTCGAGTTGGCGAAATGCCTGCAGCAGGATGTCGAGGCCCTTGCGCTCTTCGTGGCGCCCACAGAAGAAGATCGTCGGACCGGTGGTCGGATGCTTCGGTGCCGTTCGGTAGGCGTCGAGCTCGACGCCGTTGTAGAGGATCTCGTAGCTGCCGCCGATGTAGCGGCGCACCAGTTCGGCCGCGTCCTTCGACACGGCGACTGCATGGGCGATGTTCTCGGCGGCCGGCTTGATGATCGACCGGAGGTACTTGTAGCTGGCGCTGACGCCAGCTGCGTGAAACGTGGCCACAACCGGTGCGGGGTGCAGGAGCATCGCGGTGTGGGTTGGGCCGGGAAGGAACGGCTCGTGCAGGTGCAGCACGTCGAACTGCTCGTCGCCGAGCGCGCGCATCGTGCGTAATGAACACGACGGGTCGGGTGCCAACGGGGCCATCGATCCGTTGGCGGACGTCGGCAGGCTGTTGCCGAGTGGCGTCACGAACGTCGCCGGCGGCGGCCCGTCGCAAGGAGCGAGGACGCGCACCTCGATGCCCATCTTGCGCAACTCACGGGCCAGTCCCATCACCTGCGCCTGCACCCCACCGGGCACAGAAAGGCTGTACGGGCAGACCATCGCGACCCTCAGCAAACGGCCGCCTCGCCGTGGCCAAGCTCCTCCGACGTCAGACTCGGCCACGATCCGGAACGCTACCTGACTTGGTTGTACGGTCCGAATGATGACAACCACGCGCCAGATGCCTGCCCTGTCGGTCACCGGGACCCCGACGAAACGTTCGACGATCCTGGAACTGGCCACCGAGGCCGAGCGACGCGGCTTCACCGGTCTCGCCAGCCCCGGCATCGCCGGCGGCAACTTGGCGCTGTGCACGTCGCTCGCTCACGTCACCTCCACGATCTCCTTCTGGACGAGCATCTACCCGCTGTACTACGCGCACCCGTTCGAGGTCGCGGTCACCTCGGGCCACATCCACGAGGTCAGTGGCGGGCGCTTCCGCCTCGGGCTCGGCGTCAGCCATGAGCGGGCGATGAGCAGGCTCGGCATCGACACCGGCAAACCGCTGCACGACACCGCCCAGTACGTGGCATCCATTCGCGACGCCGGCAGAGCCGCCGGCGAGCTGCCGCCCATCTATCTGGCGACGCTGCGCGACAAGATGCTCGACCTCGCGCTGGAGGTGGCGGAGGGCGCGATCTGGGCCAACGCCTCGCGTTCCTACATGCCCAAGCAGGTCGAGCGGGTCGCGGCCGCAGGTCGCCCCGACTTCTTCGTGGCCAACATGATCCCGACCGTCATCGACGCCGATCTCGGCGCGGCGAGGGCGATCCATCGCCGGACGCTCGCCACGTACGTCACGCTTCCGAACTACCGCAACTACTGGAAGCAGGCCGGCTACCTCGAGGAGATGGAGGGCATCGAGGCAGCGATCGCTGCCGGCGACCGGGAGAGGGTGGACCAACTGATGACCGATGCGTGGATCGACGACTGCACGATCAGCGGGTCCGCCGAGTCGGTACGCGATCAGCTCGACGAGTGGCTGGCGCTCGGTGTGCAGCCGATCGCGGTCATGTCGTCGACCACAGGCGGCCAGGCGGTGGCCATCCGTGAACTGTTCGCTGCGTACGCGGACCAGGTCCGCCCGTAACCTCTGGTCGAGGCGGACCTCGGGAGGGAACGCATGAGGGTCACAGTCGACGGCAGCAAGTGTCACGGTCACCAGATGTGTGCCATCGCCGCGCCTGCCGTGTTCGGCAGCGACGACTACGGGAATGCGGTGGTGTTGATGGATCCCGTGCCCGCCGAACAGCAGGCGGCGGCACGCCGCGCCGAGGCCAACTGCCCCGAGCGGGCGATCACGATCGAGGAGGATCCGCAGTCATGACCACCAACGGCTCACCGACCGACTGGGTGTCCGACTACGACATCTTCGATCCCGACTTCGTTCGCAACCCATACCCACTGATGAGCGAGATCCGCGAATCTGCGTGCCCGGTCGCCCACACCGATCGTTGGGGCGGTTCGTGGATGCCGACGCGCTACGACGACATCGTCGCGGCCGCGCAGGAGTACGACATCTTCACGTCGCGCAACATCATCGTCGTGCCTCCCCCCACGGGCCAGATAGAAGGGCCGTACGCCGGGGTGGCCGCGCCGCCGATCACGTCCGATCCACCCGAGCACCACTGGCACCGCCGCACGATCCTGCCGACGTTCGCACCGCAGGCGGTCGCCAAGTACGAGGACGGCACGCGAGCGCTGTGCAATCGCCTCATCGACGGCTTCATCGCGGCTGGACAGGCCGACGCGGCGGCGGACTATGCGCAGCAGATCCCGGTGCGCGTCATTGCCACGATGCTCGGAGTTCCGTTGGAGATGGCCGACGAGTTCACCTCGTGGGTTCGTGGCGTGCTCGAGATCGGCCTCACCGATCCGAAGGTGAGGGTGGAGAGCCGGATGAAGATCCTCGGCTTCTTCCGGGCCCAACTCGACGATCGCAAGGCCAACCCGCGTGAGGACGATCTCATCACCGAGTTGCTCAACACTCACGTCGACGGCGAGCCGGTGTCCGAGGACTACGTCATGGGTGTGTGCAACCTGATGCTGGTCGCCGGCATCGACACGACGTGGTCGGCCATCGGGTCCTCGCTGTGGCATCTGGCGCAGCACCCCGACCACCGGCGCCAGCTGCGCGAGCAGCCCGAGATCTGGCCGACCGCTCTCGAAGAGCTGCTGCGCGCCTACTCCCCCGTCACGATGGCCCGCATCGTCGATCGTGATACCGAGTTCCAGGGTTGCCCGATGCATGCCGGCGACCGGGTGTTGATGTCGTTCCCTGCCGCCAACCGCGATCCACGTCAGTTCGAGAACCCGGACGAGGTCATCCTCGACCGCGAGCACAACCGACACGTTGCGTTCGGGTCGGGCATCCACCGCTGCGCGGGCTCCAACCTGGCTCGTCTCGAGCTCCGTGTCGCACTGCAGACGTGGATGGAGCGCATCCCCGAGTTCGAGCTCGTCGACCCGACGGCCGTCACCTGGGCAGGCGGCCAGGTTCGCGGGCCGCGACGTTGTCTCGTGCGGTTCCCCACCGACCCGTCTGGAGCAACGGCCTAACCGTTCGCCGCCGAGGGTAGATCGTCATCCGCACGAGCGATCTCCAGATACTCGGACTCGCAGATCCCGGTGATCTCGAAGAGGCGACAGATCAACGGTGATGCACCTCGAATGCACAGCCGACCGCCGCCGGGCGCGATCCGATTGACCGCTGCGGCAATGATCGTCAACCCCGTCGAGTCCATGAATGTCACGCCGGTCATGTCGAAGACGACCTTCCCGGGCCGCCCGGTCACGAAGGATTTTGCCGCCCGGGCGAACTTCGGTCCCGACGCCATGTCGATCTCACCCACCAACGTCAACACGTGCTCCCCGTGCACCCGGGACGCCGTAGCACTGAAAGGCGTCGTCTGCCGCATCACAGGCCCCCTTGACCCTTCGAGGACGGACTCCGCTTCAATCCGTCGCGCTGCAAGCGTGGCACCGCCGCCGCCCGGTTGCAACGAGCAAAAGCTGCAATCGCCCGCGCGGGTGACGTCGGTCTGAGGGCCGCCACGATTCGGCCCCACGAAGGCCGACCCGTCGTCACGGCGGGAGAGATGCGGGTCGGCCTTCGGGTGGGGT